>Ga0164242_10000050_pt1 | contig 133986 bp, 142 predicted proteins | sample OricomgcompostMG_FD_108783 | JGI IMG/M metagenome (GOLD analysis project Ga0164242, IMG submission 108783) | Miracle-Growth compost microbial communities from Emeryville, California, USA - Original compost - Miracle growth compost (MG) ...
CTATCCGAGGCATTTTCATATTGCATAGAATTGGTACGCGCGAAGGGATTCGAACCCCCGACCTTTGGTACCGGAAACCAACGCTCTATCCAGCTGAGCTACGCGCGCTTGCTATTTTGGTACGCCCGGCAGGACTCGAACCTGCGACCAACTGGTTCGAAGCCAGCTACTCTAATCCACTGAGCTACGGGCGCACAGCAGGATTCATTTTAACAGATAAAAGAGCAGCTGGAAACTAGCTGTAAAATCAAAAGGTGTATTTGACAATACTACCTCAGCTACGTTACCATAAGGTGTAACAAAGAACGCTCTCGCGCTACCCTAGAAGAATCACCATAAACCTTGTAGAAAGGAGGCCAAAACATGCTCGGATACCACTTCGCGGCTACCGGTACGGATGAGACCATCAAGCAGTCGACCGGCGTGCTCAGGCAAATCAGCAACTCCTTGTTCGGTGGCGATTCGCTGTGGGTGCTGCTGGCGAGTCTGGCCGTGGCGGCAGTCATCGGCCGGCTATGTACAACCGTGTTGCGCCAGGTGAGTCGTGGGTTCGGCAAGCAGGCCGATGCTTCGACCGACCTTCGCGTGGTGAACCGCTACCGGCGGCTCGAGACCTGGACTATTCTAAGTATTGCCGTCGTCCGGCTGCTGATATTCGTGCTGGGCTTGTATTTCTGGTGGGTATTCACGCATCCGCACAACCGGCCGGGGGCACTTATCGGGGCCAGCGCCCTAATTGTGGTGGCCATTGGTGGTGTGTTTAGCCCGCTGCTGCGCGACTTCGCGTTCGGCGGCGGTATGATGGCGGAGCACTGGTTCGGTGTGGGCGACCTAATAACGGTGCTGCCGTTCAGCGATATTCGCGGGGTGGTGGAGCGCATCACCCTGCGCAGCACGCGCATACGCGGTATGAACGGCGAGGTGATATGGATAGCAAACCAGAATATTTCCGGTGTGCGGATTGCCCAAAAGGGAGTCTGGACGATGGCGGTCGAGCTATTCGCAACCGACCCAGATAGGGTAGAGGCACTCATTGCCCGGACAAACGCCTTACTGCCGACCGGTTCATCGCTGGTAGTGCGGCCGCTGGAAATCATGAAGAGTGACAAGCGTGACAAGGACCTATGGCACATCACCGCTATAGCCGAAACGGCGCCGGGGCGCGAATGGCTCATCGAACGCACAGCCATCGACCTGCTGCAGAAACTCGATGAGAAAGCCAAGAAACCCGTCCTGCTGACCGAGCCCATCGGCCGCTACGCCGACAACGACACCGAGCGCCAGTTTGCCCGTGCCGTGCGTAACGCCAAAAAGACCAGGCGAGCGCCGCGCCGCACCAGGATCGCGTCACAGAAGAAAAAATAGAGTAACGCTTAGCGGTGGGCTTCCTGTGCCCTTTTGTCTGTAGTGATTGCCGCGCTGCCGAGCAGTGTCGCGTTTGGTAAGAGTACGATGACCCCATCCTCTTTTTCGAGCTTGGTGTGGGTCAGGCCGATGTCTTTTATGCGGCCTTCGTGTGCGCCGCCCAGTGCGCCGGCGGTAAGTGTCAACCACTCTCCGACGGTAAAGGTGCGGGAAATGATAATGACAATGCTGGCAAAAAAGTTCGCGAGCGCTTGCTGCGCCGCGACACCGAGTATAATGCCGACCGCCGCGCCGCCCAGCAGCAGTTTACCCACCGGTATGCCAAGCAAATCAAGTGTCGTGACCCCGATGACGATGTAGCCGATGACGTGCAACATGAACCGTATGGATGCGGCCCGCCCGGCGTTCAGATGACGCGGCGAAATCACTTTGGCAAACGTAGCCGTAGCCGACCGCAGCAGCGTGTTAGCCGCCGCTATGAATAGTATGAGGCCGACGACCCCGATGATCTTTTCCGAAACTCCTGCATGTAATACGCCGCCGCCCACACGGCTCAACCCTGTGCCGATGAGGAGTACGACGGTGCTTACCACGAGTTGCGGACTGGCTTTGAGCCACAAATGCTTCCGGGCTGCATGGTGCGATTCACTCATGTGCCTAGCATAGCATAAACGTATTCTTGCCCAGAGACGCGTTGCGCCACTAGTCGAATCACTGTCTCAGTACAAAAAAGAGCCTATCTTGCGACAGACTCTTTTTTCTTGGAGGGCCGGGAAGGGCTCGACCTGCCTCTGGTAGGCCCGGAAGTTCACTATTGCAAGCGTAGCTTGCATCGGAACATTCCCTTGCGACATGCCACCGGCATGTCTCACCTCTCCACCCTCTGGGTGTCTCGGGTTCGAGCCCCAGCCTCGGCAAACTAAAAAGACCTACACGGGGGCAGGTCTTTTTAGTTTGGAGGGTCTGGAGGGGCTCGAACCCTCGACACCCTGCTTAAGAGGCAGGTGCTCTAACCAGCTGAGCTACAGACCCTCGTCGGGACCTACGGCTAAGCCTTGTTTTGGCTATTCGCCAAAAGCTTCGGCCTTTGCCTATGTCCCTCCTCTCAATTTTGCATTCAGTCGCCGTTGACTCCTTGGATTGCAAAATTGGTCGGGCTGCAAAAATGCAACGCAACGGGGGCTAGTGTAGCAAAATACCTCTGTTTTGGCAAGGTTTATGCGGAGGCGGGCGGCACCGGACTGCTTGGCAGCACCTCCGGTGGTGTCGGCGGAATACTGGACTGCGAGGCGGGGGCAGTCGCCTGTGACTGGGGAGCTTGCAGCATTTCGTAGAGTACCGCCAGAGCAGCGCTGTACATGACGTAGAAATAGATGCTGAACGGTATGCCGATGATTGTCAGGGAAAGCAAAGTGATTAGCACCATGCCGGCAATGACGTTCCAAGGCTTCAGTGCGTGGCCTTTGGTAGCGTGCCAGCTGGCTTTATAGGCTTCGAGTATACCCATGCGCTTATCAACCAGGAAGTAGTTTGCTAGCATCAGGCGGGGTAATACGAAGAAAAACGGCACGACGAGCAGCACGAAGCTGATAATGTACGTGATATGCACGAGCAACGTCAGCAGGAAATACTTGGCCCAGAGCGGCAAAGCATGTTTAAGAGCTTCTCCCAACGATAACTTGGTACGCCGGACGCTGGCTATCTGGGAAATAGTAAAGGCGGCGCCAAAAAGTATACTCAAAAGGTAAGCGATTATCCCGGCGAAAGCGTTATGTCCCTCCTGTAAGCCTGCTTCAGTGGCTCCGCCCAATACGGCGGTTATGACGACGAGCCAGACGTTTGTCCCCAGATTGAACCGTATAGCAGCCTTTGAATATTTATAGACGCCGAATATTCCCGGCCAGGTACGCGGGATGGCTTCGGTCTCTGGTTGTTGCTCGGGCTGGAGCGGAGTAACCGGCTGCGGTGCCGGGGTTTCTGGGGTTGAAGGAGTTTGCGGGGTGCCGAGGGTTGGTTCCATAGTGCTTGTACCTTTTTAAGCTTGTCTCCAGCATATAGAAAAAGAGCAGCGTGTGCAATCATGACACCCCGATATCGATGTTACAATAAGAATCGCATGAAATTATTGAATGGCACAGAGCTAGCTGGATTTATCAAAGAGCGGCAGGCGCACGAGGTGCGTGGACTGCGGCAGGCGCATGGCGTTGTGCCCAAGCTGGCCATTATTATTACCGTAGACCATCCGGCTATTGCCACGTACGCGCGGATGAAGGAGCGCTACGGAGCCGACATACTGGTGGACGTAGCGGTGCACCGGATTCATCAAAGCGAAGCGAAGCAGTTGATTACGCAGCTCAATACCGACCCGTCGGTACACGGCATAATCGTGCAGCTGCCGCTGGAAGACCCTTCGCAAACGGACGAAATATGCGACTTGGTCGTGCCCGAAAAAGACGTCGATGCGCTCGGCCGGAACGCCACGCTGGACCCGGCGACACCGCTGGCTATTTTGTGGCTACTGGCCGGCTACAACATAGAACTTGGCCGCGGGCGAAAGATCGTGCTGGTCGGTCGCGGCAAGCTGGTCGGCGCACCGCTGGAACGCATTTTGCAGGCTTCGGGGTGCGACGTGACAATCGTGGATAGCAAAACCGAAAACGTCGCGGACGTCATTCGTGAAGCCGACATCATCGTGACGGCGACTGGCCAGCCCGGTCTCGTCACCGCCGACATGATTAAAGAAGGCGCGGTGGTGGTGGACGCCGGCGTGGCGGGCGAGCAGGGCAAAACCGTCGGCGATTTGAGTGACGATGTTTATGAGCGTGACGACCTGACCATCACGCCCCGCAAAGGCGGCGTTGGCCCGCTGACCATCTGTGCCCTCTTCGACAACGTCATCCGCGCCGCCCGCGTAACCACAGAGGAATAGCGCATAACAACACGGGAGCACTTCCCATACGCGTCGCCGAGAGTCCCGACAAAGGTGGGAGGCCGGGTCAGACGAGTGTTTGGACTTGCTGTTTGAACTGATTGCCACGGTCTTTGTAGTCGCGGAACATATCAAAACTGGCGCAGCCGGTGGAAAGCAGCACGACGTCGCCCGATTGCGAGCTTTCACGGGCGGTTTTCACTATTTCACGCATCATTTCACGGCCCGTTATAACAGAGGTAAAGTCGTGAAAACTGACCCCCTCAAGGGCCCGTTGGATTTTGGGTCCCTCATGACCGATAAGCACTACTTTACGGACATTGTTTTCGATAACGGCCCGGGCCAACTCATCGTAGCTGGCACCTTTGTCCGAACCGCCCAAGATGACGACTTTCGGCTGCACGAACGCCTGCAGTGCCACGATGGCCGTTTCCGGCGTGGTGCCAAAGCTATCGTCGTAGTAGCGCACGCCGTCCAGCTCGCGCACGAACTCCAGCCGGTGTGCTAGTCCGCTAAAATCTGTCAGGACCGAACGGATGGCGGCGACGTCGCGTACGTCCGCTTGCCACACGGCGGTCACGGCGGCGCAGACATTCTGCCAGTTATGCTTGCCGAGCAGTTTCAGCTCGTCGGTGGTGCAGATTTCCTGGCCGTCGATGGTTATCAGGTTGCCGTTCACGAACGCGCCGGGTGAGCGGTAGAATGGCAGTTTACGCCCGGCACCGGCGTCGGCGATTTCCCGCGAAGTATCGTTATCGGCAAAATAAATCGCGACATCGTCCGAAGTTTGCTGCTCGAACAAGTGCGATTTCGCAGCTACGTACTCGGCCATATCCTTGTGCCAGTTCAAGTGCTCCGGCACCACCATCAGGCAGACGCCAATGTGCGGACTATGCTTGATGTTGCTGAGCTGAAAGCTTGAAAGCTCCAGTATTACCCAGCTCTCCGGGGTAACCTGGTCAAGAAACGATAGCGGCGGAGTACCGATGTTTCCCCCTAAAAACACTTGCTTGCCCGCGGCTTCCAGTATGCTAGTTATAAGCGTGCTGGTAGTGCCTTTGCCCTTGGTACCGGTCACGCCGATAACGTTGCGGGTGGGGCAGACCCGCAAGAACTCGTTCACATGTGTTGTAATTTTATCAACAACTGTCGGATTGGCGTCCGTTATCACATGCGGCGGCATCCCCGCCGTTCGCACCAGCACATCGAACCGGTCCAAATCATCCAAATACCGCTCGCCCAGCTGCGTGGCAACGCCGTCCGGCACTGCAAGCTCGGTCTTCTGGTCGCAAATGGTTATCTCTGCACCCAAACCCTTCCAGTACTCATAACTGGCTTTCCCTTCGGTATCAAACCCCAGCAGCGCAACGTTCATGTGGCCAGTTCTTGCTTGACCATCTCGGCGACCTGGCGCGGCGTCATTTCGGCCTTCACGATAAACCGGCGCACGTTTTGGTGCTTGACGCTCTCCGGTGCCTCTTGCTCGCCCATGTTGGTCAGAATGATGACCTTGATGTTCCTGCCCCAAGCGGTCTTACGCATTTTCTCGAGCATCTCATCGCCGTTCATTTCGGGCATCATCAAGTCCAGCAGAATGATGTCCGGCTCCATGCTCTGCGCCAGCTCCAGCCCCGTTTTGCCATCGCCGGCCGTTTCGACCTCGTAGCCCTCGGCCTCGAACTTCATGCGGTACATCTGGCTTATCGCCTGATCGTCTTCTATAATCGCAATCTTCGTCATACACGTTCCTCTATTTCCAGTGTAGCATCTTTAGTTTGCTGCGAGTACTTCCTGCGTAATCTGCACGACCTGTGCGGGCGTGGTGTGCGCCTTCACGACATAACGATCCACGTGTAAAAAACGAAGCACGTGCGGTGCTTCGTCCCGGCTGATGTTGGTCAGAATGATGACCCGCATGTTCGCGCCCCATTCCTTTTCTCGTAGGTGCGCCAACATTTCATCGCCGTTCATCTCCGGCATGCGTATGTCCAGCAGGATAATATCCGGCCGAAATACCTCGGCCATCTCCAGTCCCGTGGTGCCGTTGACCGCCACCCGCACCTCGAACCCTGCCAGCTCCAGTTTCGCTGCGTACATCTGCTGAATCACAAGCTCGTCTTCGACTACGAGTACTTTTGCCGCCATACCATAGTTTTTATACTTAAACTTAGGCTTCAGTATGTCATAAAGCAGGTGATCCGACAAGCGGGCGTACGTTGACTTTGGACTACCCGAAGTGTATTACATAGATAAGCATACGCGACAAGGTTTTTGAAAGTACCTTGACAATATGCTAAAAATACGATAAAATACCAAAAGTTCTTTAGTAGATAAACCACTCGGAATGGGCTCCCAAGCCCACCTTCCGGGTGGTTTTTGTTTTCAAGTTTTTATAACTCATTAAATACTATATATGTCAGCACCAGAAGTTACATCGGAACTATGGAACGGCGCCGAGCGTCGTACTAATGACTTTGGTATTCCCGACGGCATTACAGAACGCCGTACTTCTTACTTACAACTGCTAACCCCTACTTCGTATGTGCCTACATTTCAGCGAGAGTACGAGCCATACACGGTTCGTACTTTTACCGAAGCGGAGGACATGGACGCTGCCCTTATGGTGCAGCGTATGCATGGCGCAAGCTACGTCCAGTTTCGTTATCTAGATGAGTCTGTTCTTATTGACGGCCGATTGCCAGATGAGCTCGACCACTCTCGCGGTGATAACATTACATATCTGCACGCTACCGCTAACCCTACCATGCCGGATTTCAGCGGTGAGGCATCTGGCCGCCTGGTTGATGGCAGCTTTGACTCTTTGTTTGTGAGTGACTTACATATAAATGAAGAGTACCGAGAGTATATCCGTAACCTGGAAAGACAAGGCCGGGTTATCCGTGAACTGGGCGCAATATCATTAACCGCAGACGCGAAAACTCTCGCTTCATTCTCTATTGTGCGCGATGTTGTGCAGCATTCAATCCGCAGTGGTGGCAATGACATTCTTCTGGGTAGTCAAACGGCAATTGCACTGCGTGGTTTCAAAGCTATGTTTGGACCGAAGGCTGTGCGTACCATGGGCGGGAGTACAACATTGCAGACTGGTGAGGACAAATCAGTGCGATTGACTCCAGTTTTTTCGGATACTAAAACCGTACTTGCTGATGTGTTAGATGGCATCCAATCGGCAGATTCTAACGAGGATGAACGCAGTCGCTTGGCAAAGTCCCTGGCATTCTTAGTAGATGGTCTAGAAGAGTCTGAGCGCCCTGATAGGGTAAGTGAATACCTTGCGGACAATTCCCATGAGTAATATCGAACGAATGCTCGCAGGGCGGGCTAGTGCCTCGCATCACGTACCATGGAGCGAACCTCTTGTTCTTGATGCCGGTGTGGAGCGGGACAGCGCTATTCTAGAGAGTGTTTTACAGAACGGAAGTCTGCAGGTTGTAGACAATGTAGAACACATTGCTAACGATATGTTTGAAGTTAACCAGCCAAGTCTAAAGGGCGATGATGAAGGCCGGCAACAGTTTGCGTCGAACATAAGGGAACAGGGAGCTTCTTTTGGTAGATGGGTCCTATTCCCCTGGAATAACCAGCTGGTACGTTACCCTAACGAGCAGGACCACTTGGTGCTGCGTACTGCCCGCAACAAAAACCTTGTAACAGAGACCGAACAGGACAAACTATATAACTCTGAGATAGCCGTTTTCGGCTTGAGTGTTGGCAGTCACGTTGTTGAGAGCCTGGTGATTGCCGGCATTGGTAAATACCTGACTATTGGCGATGCTGATGTCATTAGTCCCACGAATCTTAACCGTTTACGTGGCAGCATGGTAGATATTGGGGCACACAAGGTGGACCACTTAGCTAAGAAAATCAGCCTTGTAGATCCGTACACTCGGCAGACGCATCTGAAAGATGGCTTTACTCCTGAAAACTTTACAGCGACGGATGCCAGTAAGCTCGATGTCTTAGTGGACGAAGTCGATGACATAGAAGCCAAGGTGCGCATGCGTTTACTTGCCGAACAGCAAGGCGTGCCACTGGTGATGGCTACCGATGTTGGTGACACCTCTATTATTGATGTAGAACGCTATGACTTAGGCGATGCCAAGCCGTTTCACGGGGCGCTCAAGCCGAAAACCGTAGCACAGATATTGGATGGCACTATTGGTGATGTCGAGCGCAAGAAACTCGTTGGCAAGATCGTGGGCATTAAGAACGTAAGCGCCCGCTTAATTGCCTCTGTTATGGAAATAGACAGGAGCCTCGCGGGTATGCCGCAGCTTGGCAACGCGGCGATAGCCGGTGGCGCGCTCGCTACCGTCGCGTTGCGCGAAATATTGCTGGACAGGCACCTACCTTCCGGACGCTACATCGTCTCTCCTAAAAAGAATCTCAAGCTGAAATCTCCAACCAGCACTGCTGAATCACTGCGAATAATACGCGATTTCCTGCACCAGTAGCTTATAATAGGCAATATGCTGGGTGGCGTAATATATGGGCTGGGCACGGGGCTATCACTCGTCATAGGGTTGATAGTTTTTGTTCGCAATCCGCGCAGCAAGGTTAATATCTCCTATGGCTGGACGTCGTTGGCCCTGTTGCTTTACCAGACGTTCAACTATGTTTCTCTGGTTGGCTCTCGGCCGTTATGGGCAATCCGGATAGCGCTGCTGTTTTGTGCATTGGCGGTTGCCTCTATGTACTATTTTGTCAATTTCGTGTTGGCTGAAAAAAAACATAACTCCTCGTTTATAAAAGCATTTACGGTAGTTGACGTGCTGGTGGCAGCTCTAATGCTTACGCCGTGGGTTGTAACTGGCGTTGTTAAAAATCCGGCTGTGTCCCCTCAGACTACACCCCTCATGCTCCTATTTGTGCTCGTGTTTGTCGGCTTCTTGGTAGCGATCTGCCGGGTACTACTAAGGGCGATACACAGGGGCGACTATAAGCAACAGGCGCAATCCATACTGATTGGTATCTTCCCGATTGTTGTCCTGAGCCCGTTTACGGGCATAGTAGCGCCCATTGTCTTTAAGCGCCCCGAGCTACTCTACCTAAACTCCTTGTATATTCTATTCTTTGTGGGCATGGTGGGCTATGCAATCGTTCGGCATAGGCTGTTCGATATCCGCTTGGCGGTTGCCCGGTCGTTGGCATATCTCAGTTCACTGGCGGTCATATCAGTGCTGTACGGCGTCGTTATTTTTGGCATTGCAGCTTTTGCCTTCAACCTGCGCTTGCCAGTATGGACACAAGTGTTTATGTCGGTTGCCACCGGGGTGGCAGCACTTAGCTTCAGCCGGCTCAAGAAATGGTTCGACAAGCAGACCAACCGGCTGTTTTACCGGGATGCATACGATGCGCAAGATCTGTTCGACGAGCTTAACCGACTGTTAGTAAGCACGCTTGTGCTCGATAAACTCTTGCATGGCGTTTCAGACCTGTTGGCGACTACCCTTAAGGCAGATTTCGCGGTTATAGCGCTGAAAGCTACCGATACTGCTCCTGAGCGCGTCATTAGCACAAAACCGCTGCCTGGCTTGGCTCATGACGAAGAGGCGGCCCGCAAGCTGACGGTGCAATATCACCAAAGTGTCATCGTGGCCGATGCGTTGGAGGGCGGTCCCGAGCACGAGACTCTCAAACGGCTTATGCACCGCAACGACGTGGCGGCGTTGGTGCGCCTGAGCTCGGATGTACACAAGGACGAAGAAGGCCTGGGCTATCTGCTCCTGGGTGAGAAACACAGCGGCAACCCGTATAACGCACAAGATGTGCGCATGCTGGACACCGTGGCAAACGAGCTCATAATCGCGATCCAGAACGCCCTCCACTACGAAGAAATCCAGAATTTTAACAAAACACTGCAACAGCAGGTGACAGATGCGACACGCAAACTTCGTCGTACCAACGAGCGGCTAAAAACGCTCGATGAAACCAAGGACGATTTCATCAGTATGGCCTCTCACCAGCTACGTACGCCGCTTACCAGTATTAAGGGCTACCTGAGCATGGTGCTGGAAGGCGACGCCGGTAAACTGAACCCCCAGCAAAAACAGATGCTCACCCAGTCGTTTGCCAGCAGTCAGCGCATGGTCTACCTTATATCCGACCTCCTGAATCTGTCGCGCCTGAACACCGGCAAGTTCGTTATAGAGTCGGCCCCCGTCAACCTGGCAGATGTGGTCCAGGCAGAGATAGATCAGCTGGTGGAGACGGCCAAGGCGCGTGAGGTGACCCTGGCATATCACCGCCCCGACCGGTTCCCGACCCTTATGCTGGATGACACCAAGACCCACCAGGTGGTTATGAACCTGATAGACAACGCTATCTACTACACGCCGCCCGGCGGTCATATCGACGTCAGTCTGGTCGAGACGCGCACCGCGGTAGAATACCGCGTGAAAGACACCGGTATCGGCGTGCCGAAGGCCGAGCGGCCGCACCTGTTCACCAAGTTCTACCGGGCCCAGAACGCCCGCAAGGCCCGTCCTGATGGCACTGGTCTGGGGCTGTTCATGGCTAAAAAAGTCATTGTTGCCCAGGGCGGTTCTATCATCTTTGAAACGGTAGAGGGTAAGGGAAGCACTTTTGGTTTTAGGTTTCCCAAAGCGACGCATGCGGCACCGACGAGTGCCACAGGCAGCGAATAGCTTGCAATATAGGTGTAAAGCTTATGCTATGGTATTGACATTTTAGCATCTTTTTGGTATATTATGTTCATCCTTGTTATGGAGCGTGAGAGATAACTCCGTAACCGGACATTGACAGGTGGGACCAAAACAAAGCAAACAGGGGTAGAACCCTGTGGTTTGTGCTTTGCAATGTCCATCCTCGAGAGGTGCCCGGGAGTTCTGATAACTGGGGTACGTTGACAAGTCAGATCATTAGATTACATGTATCTGTCGCCTGAAAAGGCCAGAGCAGGCCGGCTAGTATTAGATGGCTAGTTGCTAACAGGGGTGGACCCTGACGCACAGCCGATACTAGTATTAGATGGTCTGCTCTGGTTGAGCACTGTTGAACCCCTTCGGGGCTCCAGCCGCTCCCGGTAGCAGAAATGTAACGCTATACGTGCTTTTAAGCACAACAACCTAATTTGCTATATTCTCCCTTTCGTATGGAGTGGCAACGTGCAGACGACGTGCTCGCCTGTACCTTGCCACTCCGTCCGTTGGCACCACTGACATTTTTGTTTGTCAACCGGAGCCGTAAGCTCCGCAGAGAAAGGGAACCACAATGTCGACTCGCAATGTAAGTGAAGAGGCACGGTCTGCACGAGATGCACTCGTTAACCTCGATGAGGTTGCGAAAGCTCGTGTCTCGGCTGCGAAAGCTGCCCGTGCTGCCAATAGCAGTGCTCGAAGGAAGCTCGAAAAGGAAAAGGAGGCGATTCGTCGCGGAGCAGTCGTTGCTACGATGGCTGTCAATGACGACATTGCCGAAATCGATGAGAGCGATGCGGATCTCACAGATGAGATCATGCAACTCGATGCCTCTGAGATTGGCGGTGGAACACCGGAGCCCCCGACGGCTCAGATACCACAGTACGACAACGACCGTCCTCGGGCGCAACCGCCTGTCGACGAGCCCGCTCGCCGTCGCGACCAGCGCAACACATTCAATTTCTTTACTTGGAAGTTGTGGGCGTGGCTCTTTGCAGCACTGGGCGTGGCTATTGCCTTCATTGTGTGGATTTTCACCCACAACCCGTTGAACGACGGAGGTGATATTCACGGTGGAGGACGTGCCGCGGTCAGCATCATCTGGCTAATCATCCTGCTCGCCATCGGCTTCTTTGCCGGCGGTACGGTAGGATCGACCATAGACGATAAGGAGGAAGCGAACGCTGATCTGTCACGCGCCGCGTAGCAGGTCCGGAGCGAAGGAGGATACCCAAGACTCCCATGTGGCTCGCGACCACAACGCTCCGCTAATTGCAGGACAATCCAAAGACTGAAAGACTTCGAGAGAAAAGAGAAAACAATGAGCACCAAGCGATGGATTACGGGTCTGTTGGTGAGCATGGCTGTCGCAATTGGCTTTGTCGCAATTGTTTTGGCGCAGTCCGACTCGGACAGCAACAAGGCAACGGCGCAACCGATTGCGACGAGTGCATCGTCCACTGCGACGACGAACTCTGCGTCTCCCAGCTCAGCAGCCGTCTGCAAGACGTGGAAGATGAAATCGACCACGCCGGGCAATGGCAACTGGATCGATAACGGAGTAGCCGAGATACAAACAGCCAAGACTAAGGCCGACGCCATGAAGGCTGGACTTGCTTGGCTGAATGCCGTCAAGGCGTATCCGGGCGAAATCAACGGTGCAGCACTGTACCTTCTAAACAAGCCGGTTAATACGGGTTCACTCGTGGACAAGAACGGCTGTGCGACGGAGGCGGCAGTGAACGCGATGCAGGTCCTCAAGACCTACATGGAACTGCATCCGCCGACGGTTGCCCAAGCTCCGGCCACGGCAGTAAACACTGGTACCAGCAATGGTGCGGTGGTTGCGAATACGAGTGCCGGTATCACGGGTAACTTGAAGGCAATCGCTATGGTCGGCGCAAACGGTAAGACGGTGTATGTTTTGGCTCGCTGTGGAAACGCAGTGACTACGGGTACACCGCCTGTCCCTGTCAAACCAGCTCCGAAGTGCGTGCCGTCCGCAGGGAACAACTACTGTGGACATCCGACGTGTACCAGCAACTGCACCACGGCCCCACCGTCATGCAAGAGTAACTGCACGACGACTCCGCCGAGTTGCACTACATGCACCCCGCCCCCGAGCGGTAAGCATGCGAGCAACGCGCCGAAGCCAACTGGTGGACCGGTTGTGACTCCGCCTGCAGGTGGATATATCGACAGGACGGGAGCGCCACACACGACGCCTTATGTCCCGCCGACGAATACGAACCCGAACCCGGGTAAAACCGATTCAGGTCGCGGTGCGACGAACACGGCTCCGCCTTCGGCAGTTCCGACGCCTTCAGCGACGGTAACTGTTCCCAAGACGGACTCGCCGACGACGAATCCCGTCGCTCCGCCGCCAGCCGGGTTCTAACTGACGGTCGTACCGTGCCATTGTCGCGAGACAAAGGTGTCCGTTCATAACGGTACAAAATAGCAAATAGGTTCTGTGCTCAGGCACTAAGCGTTACGCCTGCGTGGTGGAGATGGTCGAGTGACTGAAGATCTAGCATCCAGCTAGAACCCTTCAGGAAACTCCCATCTCCACCCGCACGACCCATGTATTGTAATGATCTGATTTGACCGTGCGGCAGTATAAAGCCGTGCTCCTTAACAACCAGGCAACCGACCCTACAGAAAAATGCATAAGCATAATATTGACAATAATAAATTTTTGTGCTAGAATTGCACGTGAGTAAACGGTGTGAGGTGGAAATCACTGCCGGTTTCGTTATTTGACAATTTGAGCAACTGATTGATATGTGTCGTAATAATTTACAAACTATATTTAATAGTACCCACTATAAGGGAGGTGACTATGAAACTTTTCAAGCATTTCTCGAAACGGGCTAAGTTGCTGACACTCGGTGCCTTACTTGCACTGACTGCTACAGCAATCGTCCCAGCCGTAACAAAGGCTGGTCTTGGCTCGGATCGACCAACCAAGGCGTACACAGACGGCGTTGCCGGCTTTGATCACGTCACGTTCAACTCGTTTACGGGCGTCCCCGGTATTGGTGACGAACGGAACTTTTTCAATGGTAAGTACGCGGACGCGGGTAGTGTTTACAGTGACCCGATGCCTGAGGTAAAGGATGGTGACGTCCTGACCCTTGAGGTTTACGTCCACAATAACGCCGACTCTTCACTGAACGAGAGCGGTGTCGGCATTGCTAAAAATACCAAGGTTCGTGTGGCACTGCCGAGTGGCGTAGCCAAGAACCAAGAGGCTACGGCCTACATTTCGGCTGACAACGCGCAGCCGCAAACTGTCGAAGATACGCTTGACTTTGGTGCTGCCAATGGCGGCTCATTCGGTCTTGAGTATGTAAAAGGCAGCGCCCACCTTCAGGGCAACTACATCGATGCCAGCTTGCCTGATAGCATTGTAACCAGTGGTGCTGCTATTGGTACCGACGCTCTGGACGGCCAGCTGAAAGGCTGCTTCAAGCAGATGGTTTATGTAACGCTGCAAGTCAAGGTCAAAATGCCTGAATATAGCCTGACCAAGCAAGTGAGCGTGAAGGGCAAGACCACTGAGTGGGCCAAGAGTGACAACGTTGTCGCTGGAGACACCGCCGACTGGATGCTGACCTTCAAGAACAATGGTGAGACACCATTGAAGTCAGTGGCCATCGCCGACCAAGTTCCTGCCGGCCTGACTGTGGTACCGGGCAGCATTAAGCTGACCAACGGTAACTATCCGACAGGCTATACGTTCCCTGACGGCGCGGTCATAGACAATGGCCGGACTATTAGCGTTAACATTGGTGATTACGACCCGGGTATACTGGCATACATAACGTACCAGACCACGGTCGATAAGCCGGGCGCTGATGTCTGTGCTCCTGCGACCCTGACGAACAAAGCGTTCGCTACACCTTCCGGTTTCGGTGCCATTTGGGACACCGCGAGCGTGACGGTGCCGGGTAACGAATGTAAGCCGGAAACCCCGATTTACAGCTGTAACCTGCTGACCCTCACCAAGGGTGATAACCGTACTATTACAGCTAAGGTAAACTATACTGCCAGCAATGGTGCAACCCTGAAAATGGTTACCTACGACTTCGGTGACAGCAGCACTCCGCTGACTACCGACAAAACTACGGTAACCCACCAGTACACCGCTGACGGTACGTACGCCGTGACTGCCAAATTGACGTTCAACGTTAGTGGCGCAGACAAGACGGGCGTAACCAGCGAGAGCTGTGCCCAGAGTGTTACCTTTACGACACCCGGTGTTCCCCCGGTGACTCCTCCGACGGAGCTGCCGAACACCGGCGCCGGTAACGTGATTGCGGTTGTATTTGGCGCCATTGTCGCCGGTACCATCGCTGGTCGGTTGTTCCTGAGCCGTCGTCTTACCCGCTAATCGTTCGATTCCCGTATAAGGGAACCCCGAGACAGCGTAAGACTGACCGCTCGACACGCGAAGAGCCCCCGTTCTGAGATATGGACGGGGCTTTTGCGTGCCTGAAAACACCCGGATAACTTGCAGGTCCGCATGCTTTGTGGGAAGCTATAGGTAGTCATAAAGGACACCGAGTATGTTTCGGATCGCCTCCAAACAAAAAACACTTATGAAACTGTCATTCATAGCCGGTTTGCTCGTGCTGGTCGTCGTGTGCATGGGCATCGTGGCGCCGCGGGCGCTGGCGGCGGATTGCGACAATAACGCCATTATAAAGTGTGGTTTCTCGAGCCCCGGTGATTTTATCAACAAGGCCCGTGCCAACAACAGCAACAACGGTCACCACGACCTGCAAACGATTTATGCCGCGTATGGCCTGGAGCCGGCGGAGTACGATCGTTTTGTCCGTTATGCCCGGCCCGGTACCGCTTACAAAGACGGCCGTATTGTGGTGGATGGCCAGGTGGTCGCTACGAACGCTCGCAGTATCGGTCGCCAGGCGGCTCTGCAAGGCAGCGGTTATTTTAGCCAGAACATCGGTGGTACCACGTACTATGGTAATAGCAATGCCAGGGCGTTCGTCGGCAACAGCATCCCGGTAAACGTGCTTTTTAACAGCAAGGGCGTTATGGAATTCGCCGTGCTCACCAGCTGCGGCAACCCCGAGACGGGCACGCTGGTGACGCCGACCTATGGCTGCAACAACCTGCAGAAGACCGCGGTGGCCGGTAAACTGAATACGTACAGCTTTACCACTTCCGCCAATGCGGGCAACAACGCCCGTATCACCAAGCTCGTCTATGACTTCGGCGATGGCGCTACCGCCACTACGACGAATCCGGCAACCCGTGTGACGCACGCCTATTCCCGCGGCGGTACCTATACGGCCAAGGTGACGGTGTATGTCAGCCTGCCCGGTAGCCAGACGGTGACCGTGACGAACGGTGGCTGTCAGACGACCATTGTCGTTACCATACCGTTTTACGAATGTGCGCAGCTTTCCGGCGCTATTCTTGACCGGTCCAGATACAGCTACAGTTTCACGGCGACCGCCACTTATGGCAACGGTGCCAAACTGGTGAGTGCGGACTTTGTTTTTGGCGACGGAACTTCGCGGGACGATGTCCAGCCGGCCACTCCTACGACGTTTACGGTCAGCCATACGTATGCCAAGGCCGGGAACTATAGTGCTTCGGCGGTGTTGCAGTTTGCTACCCCTGATGGCCGGACCGTCACTGCGCCCGCCTGCAAGGCAGCGGTAACGCCTACTACGCCGCCGACGCCGGAGTGCAAGCCCGGCATACCAGTTGGCAGTCCGGATTGTCTGCCGCCATGCCAGCCGGGGAGCGCGGCACCTCCCGGATCGCCCGAGTGCACGCCGCCCACCTTGCCCAATACCGGCGCTGGGAATACGATAGCGATTTTTGCGGCCGTAGTGGTAGGCGCCCTCCTGGTGTATCGCCACATCCTTTTCCGCCGGCATAGGACCGCCTTCCTGGCGGCTGAGCGTGGCACTTCACCGCTGCCCCTGGGCAACCCGCTAGACGTACAAACCCCGCTGAACGGGACGCCCCTGCAGCCGCAACAGCCGGTGCGCAGCACCTTCCGCCGCCGACCGTTTTAGGAATAGACAGGCAGCTGTGGATAAACACTGGCGCTTTGTGCAAAAATATGCTAGGCTATTTTATAGATTTGCAAGTGTTCATGACTGACCGCTCGAATCAAAAAGAAGAGGCTCCTCGAGGTAAAAAGGAAAGAAACTCCCTGGGGAGTTTCTTTTTATGGTGATCTCGCGGAGAATCCGTCGTCGCCTACGGCTCCTTTGGGGTAAGACTGCAGCCGTTGCTCGAAGCAAGCTTCTGTGCGCGGCGTTGCTTATCGAACTAGGGTTCGACGTTTACTGCATAAAAGCACCAAAGAAAAGGGCCCACTGGAAAGTGAGCCCTTTTCTTTGGTGATCTCGCGGAGAATCGAACTCCGATTGCCAGGATGAAAACCTGGTGTCCTAACCGTTAGACGACGAGACCGTAAAACGACCCGAGAATTGTAGCATAACAGAGGCGAATATACAATATATCGTTCAGTTCTTGCCCCGCTCGACATAAGCGGGTACACTAGGAATAACTAAAGGTGGGTTATGAGTTTTACGAAAAAGACCATTCGCGACATTGATCTGCACGGCAAGAAGGTGCTCTTGCGCGCTGACTACAATGTCCCGCTTGACGACAAGGGTACCATAACCGACGACTACCGCCTGCAGCAGAGCCTGCCTACACTGCGGTTTCTGTTGGAACAGGGTGCCAGTATTATCATTTGTTCACATCTGGGCCGTCCGGATGGTAAGCCGAATCCCGAGTTCAGCTTGTTGCCCGTCGCGAAGCGGCTCAACGAGCTGCTAGACCACCACATACCGGTGCAGTTCGTCCCTGATTGTATCGGTGAGCGGGCCGTAAAGGCTGCCGGACAGTTGCAGCCCGGGCAAATCCTACTGCTTGAAAACCTGCGCTTTCATCCGGAAGAAGAAGCGAATGACGACGGATTCGCCGCACAGCTTGCCGGATTGGCCGATGTGTTCGTGCAGGATGGCTTCGGCGTCGTACACCGCGCACACGCCAGTACTGATGCCGTTACGCATCACCTGCCTAGCGTGGCCGGGCTGCTGCTGGAGCGGGAAGTAGATACGATTACCAACGTCATGGAAAACCCGGCGCATCCGCTCGTGGCCGTCGTGGGCGGTGCCAAGATTGCCGACAAGATAGAGGTCATCAGGCGGTTTATAGACAGAGCCGACGTGCTGGCGGTAGGTGGTGCTATGGCCAATACGTTTTTGAAGGCGCAGGGTGTTGCTATAGGCAAGAGCCTGAGCAGTGACGAAGACCTGCCGCTCGCCAAAGAAATAATGCACCTTGCGCACGAAAAGGCCAAGCAAGGCAACTTTGTGTTTTATCTGCCGCAAGATGGTGTCGTAGCGAGCAAAATCGATAAGGCTGCACCCACGCGTATCGTGGACTGGAGCGCTCACACCATCGCCGATATCGAGAACTATCCAAAGCGCCCGCCTCATGCAGCCTCGCAAGTGCAGGAGGACGAGCTTATTTTGGACGTCGGACCGTTCAGCGGTGCGTTCATCGCAGGTGCCATACAGCTGGCTGGTACGGTGGTCTGGAACGGGGCGCTCGGTGTGACTGAGACCAGTGGCCTGCAAGGGCCGATAGGGCCGTACGCACACGGTACCGAACTGCTTACAGAGGCTATGACCGGACAGTTCGGCAATCGGCCCTACAGCCTGGTGGGCGGCGGGGATACCGTTGGCTATATAGAGGCGCGGGGGCTGGTAAATGCCTTTAACCATGTATCGACCGGCGGCGGCGCGAGCTTGGAGCTCATGAGCGGCCGGAAACTGCCCGGCGTCGAAGCACTGGAGGACAAATAGTATGCAGCCAGACAAAAAAATCCTTATCGTCGGTAACTGGAAGATGCATCTGAACGTGCAGCAATCGAGCTTGCTATATCACCGGCTGAATGCCTTCATTAAGCTCCATCGTCGTATAGAAGTGGTGCTGGCGCCGAGCATGTTGGCGCTGCAGCCGCTGAGTGCCGAAATGGACCACCGCAAATTCAAGCTGGCCGCCCAGGACGCCTATCCGAAAGACGAAGGCGGCTACACCGGCGAAGTCAGCTTCGCCATGCTGGACGAGCTGGTCAAATATGTCATAGTGGGACATAGCGCCCGACGGATTTACTTCGGTGACACGCTGGAACTGGTGCGCGATAAGGTAGCTGCGGCGGTACGCAACGGTATGACGCCCATTCTCTGTGTGGGCGAAACCAAGCAGGAGCGTGATAGCGGCGAGGCCAGGCAGGTACTGCACGACCAGGTGACGACGGCGCTCATGAACCTGACGAGCGAAGAAGTGGATACTATCGTAATTGCGTACGAGCCGGTGTGGGCTATTAGTGCGTTCGGTGGCACTCCGGCAAAGCCTGACGACATAGCGCCGTCCATCACGTACATCCGGACGCAGATCGCCGACCTGTATGGCCAGCGGGCGGCGCAAAAAGCGCGAATACTCTATGGTGGCAGCGTAGACGATCACGATGTGCGCAGCTACCTGGAAATACCGGGTGTAGATGGTGTATTGGTGGGAGCGGCAAGTCTGAACTACCAGCAGTTCAGCGGTATTGTCGATGCAGCGTACCGTTTACTGACGGAGCGTCGTGATGGCTGAGAAAAAGGTGAAGGTAATTACCGATGTTGCCCACCCCGACAAAACGGCACCGAGCATGTCGTCGAAACCTATTATCGTGACCAACCGCCCCCTCATGAAGGATCCTATGGTAGTAGAGGAAACGCCGGCCGAAGCGACTGAGGAGCCGGTGGCGGCTTCTTCGGCCACCCGTATCAAGATTACGCCGCTGAGCCCCAATCTGAATACCGACGACAAATCCGGGGTGTCAGACGATACGAAGGAACCGGATGCGGCCGAGCCTGCCGCACAGGCTGCGGCTAGTGATGAGCCCGAAGTCGCGACTGGTGCTCCGGACACTTCGGAGGCGTCCGATGCGCAGCCTGAGCCTGAGCCAGCCGCAACTCCGGAGGAGCCCGCGATAACGCCCGAGGCTACGGATGCATCAGGCGAGACGCCCGAAGGCGATGTCGACGGTGCCATGAAAAAGGCCGATACCGAAGCAGAGCGCAAGGCGGCTGAACGGATAGAGGAACTCAACAAGCTGGCGGCCGATAAAACGTACTTCCTGCCCATTAACCAACGGGCACACCGGCGGGCGCATCGCATGCTGGTACTTACGATTCTAGTGCTCGTAGTATTGGCGATAGTATGGGTCGACTTGGCGTTAGACGCGGGCCTTATCACCATTCATGGCGTGCATGCTCCGACGAATTTCTTTCAGTAGCCGGGGCGTAAACTACCCGGTTCTCTGTTAAAATACATAGGTGCAAGATTTACTCGAGGGTTTGAACGCAGAGCAGCGCCGGGCGGTCGAAACGACCGAGGGACCGCTGCTAATCCAAGCAGGCGCCGGCAGCGGCAAAACAAAAACGCTGACCCACCGTATTGCGTATCTTATCGCAACGCACAAGGCGACGTCCTATACCATTTTGGCTGTGACGTTCACCAACAAAGCGGCGCGCGAAATGCGCGACCGGGTGGCTACGCTGCTCGGTGAGCACGCCGATAATCGTTCGTTTATGCCGTGGATGGGCACCTTCCACTCCATTTGCGTGCGGATACTCCGGCAAGACGGCGAGCATATCGGTATCCCACGTACATTCGTTATTTTTGACTCGGCCGACAGCCTGGCAGCCGTCAAGCAGGCCAGCAAGCAGCTGGGGGTCGACGAAAAAGCGTTTCCGGCACGCGTTATCCATAGCCTGATTTCCAGTGCTAAGAACGAACTGCTGACGCCGGAAGATTATGACCGGGCGGGCGGCTCGCCGGCCACGCGCGTAGCCGCGGAGGTATATCCGCTGTACCAGCAGACGTTGAAAGAGAGCGGGGCGCTTGACTTCGATGACCTGATTGTCCGTACGGTGCAGTTACTGGAGAATCCTGAGATTCGCGCCAAATGGCACCGCCAGTTTAGCCACGTTATGATAGACGAATATCAGGATACGAATGCTGCCCAATATAAATTAGTTAGGTACCTAACTAATTCTGCCAACAATCTTGCCGTCGTAGGCGACGATTGGCAGTCGGTGTACAGTTGGCGAGGGGCGGATTTCCGAAATATTTTGAACTTTGAGCGGGATTATCCGGATTGTACCGTCATAAAGCTAGAGCAGAACTATCGCTCGACCAGCCATATTCTGAACGCCGCGCATGGGGTAATTACTAGGAACCGGCAGCGTTCGGAAAAAAAACTTTGGACCGCCGCAGGCGAAGGCGAAAAGGTGCAGATCCTGCAGGTGGGTAGTGAGCGGGCCGAGGCCGAGGCTATCATCCGCCGCGTCAAAATCGGTACCGATGGCGGCATGCGCGGACTGCGCGATTATGCTGTCCTGTACCGTACGAACGCACAGAGTCGCAGTCTGGAAGAAGCGTTTATCCAGTACGGTATACCCTACCGTATCGTGGGTGGCGTACGCTTTTATGACCGCAAGGAAATCAAAGACCTGGTGGCGTACCTGCGGCTTATATATCAGCCCGAGGATCGCATCAGCTTCGAACGGGTCGTGAATGTACCGACGCGCGGTATCGGCGTCAAAAGTCTGCAGAACTTCTATGCGTGGTACGAAGGCTTGGGGTTGCGTCTGAGCGAAGCGCTTGCGCAGGCGGCCAATTGCGGCACGGTGACGGGGAAAGCTAAAAAAGGTCTGGTAGAGCTCGCCGACATACTCCAGTCCTTGCGCGAACTGGCCGATGAGGTGCCGCCAGCCGCGTTGATCGATTCGTTAGTACGACGTATCGGCTATCTGCGGTATCTGGATGATGGCACGGTGCAGGCCGAAAGCCGCCAGGAAAACGTGAAAGAGCTAATGGGTGTAGCCCAAAGCTACCAGGAACTCGGTCTGCCGGGTTTTCTGGAGGAAATCGCGCTTATTTCCGATCTCGATACAGCCGACTTGAACGGCAATGCAGTCACGCTCATGACCCTGCACGCTGCCAAGGGTCTGGAGTTTCCGGTGGTGTTCATGGTGGGTATGGAGGAAGGTATTTTTCCGCATGGCCGGGCATTATACGATGCGGGGGAGATGGAAGAGGAGCGCCGGCTCTGCTATGTCGGTATGACCCGTGCCCGCGAGGAACTATACATGTTGCATGCGGTCTCCCGTATGCTGTATGGCGGCCAGCAGCATAATCCGCCGAGCCGATTCCTGAGTGAAATCGAAGCTGAGTACGTGCAGGAAGCTTCCGTAGGCCTGAGTTTTGCAGGGGTGTTCGGTGGCGGTGGCGGTGGCTACGACGACCGGCAGTATATCGCACCGGCTCCGCCCGTGGTCGATGACGGCGAGCCACGCTACGTTCCCGATTATGAGCTGGGCGATGCGGTCAAACACCAGCTGTTCGGGCAAGGCACCATCGTGGAGCTGGACGGCGATACGGCTACCATCTACTTTCAGGGCAAAGGTCCCAAAACACTTAACTTAGCGTTCGCTCCGTTGGAGAAGTTATGAAGCATATAGTGAAGCGTCTGCGGTTTTATGTCAGCTGGCCGTGGCTCTGGCTGTATTTTGCCAGTGCTGAGCGCGCACGGGTTATTATTTGGGACGACCGGGGTAGGGCGCTCTTGGTACAGGGAAAATGGATGCTGTGGTATGACGATCCGGGGTTGAGCCTGCCGGGTGGCGGTCTGCGCCGTGGTGAGGATCCGGCAGCTGGTGCGGTGCGTGAACTGGCAGAGGAGCTGGGGCTAAAGATAGCGCCACAGGAACTACGCCCACTCGGTATCACACGAATACACGAACACGGCATCGCCTACAATGCGCATCTTTTTGCGGCTCGTCTGCAGGCTGCGCCCGCCCTGCATCTGCAGCACAGTGAGATCGTTGATGCGCAGTGGTACACACCGAAGGAACTTACAAAGTTCCCTCTGAAACCGGAGGTGCAGCGGGCGCTTGAGCTGTCGGCCTGACATCGGCCGCAATGGTATACTTGAAGGAGCTGTAGTATCTATTTATGTATCGTATGTTTATTCCAATCGTGGCAGGCCGTCGGGCGCTCTCGCAGCGTCTGCGGAGCGTGCATAAGCATCCGATAGGATTTTCGCTCCTGCTGTTTGCGGGGCTTCTGTTGGCGGGCGGTATCGTGCTGCTGGTGCTGGCTAAAACGCACACGACTGCCACGTTCCACCCGACGACCAGCCACATTGTTATCATCAGGCACGATGGCGAAACCCAGACGGTACCGACCAACCAGCCGACTGTCGGTATGCTGCTGACGCGTCTAAACATAAAAATCGGTGCGCACGATCGGGTAGAGCCATCGCGTAGTACGCATATCGTGCAGGATAATTTCCGTATCAACGTATATCGAGCCACACCAGTTACCATCGTAGATGGAACCAAGGTTACGGTTGCGCATGCTTCGGCAGCAACCGCCCGCAGTGCGGTCGAGCAGGCCGGTCTCAAGCTATACCCTGAAGATGAAGTGGCAGCCCGCCCGGCGGGAAACCTGCTGGCCGAGCAGTCGTTCGGTGAAATTATTACGGTGAACCGGGCGGTACCGGTCACATTGAACGTGTATGGCGTCATGCTTTCTTTGCGGACACATGCGGACACGGTAGGGGCGCTGCTGCATGACCGCAATGTGCGGCTGGGTAAACAAGATACCGTCATTCCGGCCGCCAGTACGCCGATAACCAAAGGTATGCAGATTTTCGTCAATCGCAAGGGCACCCAGATTGTGACCGAGACGCAGCCCATCGCCGCACCTGTACAGACGCTTACCGACGACACGCTTTCCTTCGGGACCACCGTGGTGCGTCAGCAGGGCACGCCGGGCACGCAGGTACTGACCTATCAGGTGCAGACAGTCAACGGTGTGGAGACGGGACGTACGTTGTTGCAGACAGTCATTACCGTACAACCGGTGACACAGATTATCGCCCGCGGCCAGGCAGTTAGTATCCCTGCAGATAAGCAGGCGGTCATGCGCCAAGCAGGTATCGCCGCCAGCGACTTTCCTTACGTGGATTATATAATCAGCCATGAGGGTGGCTGGTGCCCTACGAAATGGCAGAATGAACACATATGTCCCGGTTACTACGAACCGCTACATCCAGAGAATAGTAGTTCTTATGGTTACGGTATCGGTCAGGCAACACCTGCGAATAAGATGGCTGCATATGGGAGTGATTGGCGTACGAACGTTGTAACGCAGCTACGCTGGGCAACGGCTTATGCTTCAAGGTACGGTGGTTGGGAGGGTGCCTACAACCATTGGCAATCCCAGATAGCACGTATCGGTCACGGAAACTGGTAGACTACTTGGTATGGACGCAGTACCGAAAAAAAGTTTAGGACAGCACTGGCTATACGACGAGCCCACACTATGGAAAATCGCGAATGAAGCGGATGTGCAAGCCGGTGACGCGGTGTTGGAAGTCGGTCCCGGTCTCGGCACACTCACCAAAGAACTACTGGAACGTGGCGCGCACGTAACCGCCATAGAATTCGACAAAACCCTCGCCGACAACCTATCTGCGAACAAACAGGACGGACCTGTTTGGGAGAATCTAACGGTGGTAAATGAGGATATTTTGGCGTTTGATTTGACGCAGCTGGAACCGGGTTATAAAGTCGTGGCGAATATCCCGTATTATTTGACGAGCAATCTCATACGTGTGCTGTGCGAAAGCAGTAATCCGTTTTCCCAGGCAGCAATTTTAATTCAGAAAGAAGTAGCTGAGCGGGCGGCGGCACGGCCAGGACAAATGAGTCTTTTGAGTGTCAGCGCGCAGTACTACTGCGAAGTAACGCTCGGTACCAAAGTACCTGCAGAACTCTTTACGCCGCCACCCAAAGTCGACAGCCAGGTGCTTATACTTAGGTACCGAACGAATCCACTCTTTGCCGGTGTTGATACCAAGCAGTTCTTCCGCCTGGTAAAAGCCGGTTTCAGCCAAAAGCGTAAAACGCTGGTAAATTCCCTGAGCGGCGGCCTTGCCATTTCCAAAGATGAAGCCAAACAATTGCTAGAGAAAGCCAGCATAGTCCCAAACCTGCGCGCCCAAGCCCTCTCTCTCGATGATTGGTACGCACTGTATAAAGTATTCTCTCGGAACTAGGCAAAACGCTTGTAGTTGTGGTATAATAATGATTACCTCAATGAGGTGAAATAACGGGGCTGAATTTTAAGCTCGACGTTGGTACGTTACGGTTAGATCGGCAGGTCGCTTGTCAGCGTTATAGGCAACCCTGAATAGATGCAAAATCTTTCAAAGCAGTTAAGAGCACAGTCGCTGCCATCAAGGCAATGAACCTGACTCCTAGCTACGCTTACGCAGCTTAATCACTGTGTAAATGCACTGCACGACTTCAGATAGTGTAGCTGCGTTTCATATTTCTGAACGCTCAAGCACGACTATCCAGCTTGCTTGCTAAGACTAGGATTGCTCGCACACGATGTTTGTCTGTTTCGATACGTGTGCGCCAAGACGGCAAAACAGACTAAACCTGTAGACGACTAACTTTAAACGCCGGCGGACGCGGGGGCGGTACCCGCCAGCTCCACCATATTGGCATTTTTGACGACTTTCGGGTCGTCTTTTGCTTTTAGTAAGGTGTAAATAGGGCTAATTTGTGGGGTGTAAACTTTTCCGTCTAAACCCACGTAAATTTCGTCGAAAAACAGCAACTGTTTACACTTTGCCACACTTTCCCCTGGTAGCGTCCAGAATTTCTGCCGCAAGTCTTCCACATAATTGAGGGCGTAGAGCATGAACTCCTTGAATTCTTCCGTTACATCGCTGGCTTCGGTTAGTTGCCGCTCAATCTCGGCTGCCTGTGCTTTGATGGTGGCTATTTCGGCCTTGATGTCGTCGGCGAGGTCGGGGTTAGCGGCCAGAGTGGCGATAAGCTCGCTCTTCTTACCATTTAGCCCTTCTAGCTGCTGTTTTAGCCGTTTAACAAGCTCGATACGGTAAGCCTGGTTCTTATCCCAGACTTCTTTCAGGGCCGCTGTAAGCAGCTCTGGGCCGTCCTCTGCTGGATAGAGACGGTCTAAGATGTCTTGGAAGTGCTGGTGCACTAGTTCTTGCGGTACCCGCTTCTTACAGTGGCGGCAAACGTATTCATTTCTAGCCCAGCCCTTGCCGTTACTGTGTAAGATACCTGTAATTTTACCGTCTTCGTCGGCACAGGCGTCGTGCATGCCCAGATTGAGCGGAAAATCAGGGTTGTATTTCTGTTTACGGCGTACTTCACGGCCATTCGCAACGGCCAGATTTATCTCATATTCTTCGAGTGTTATCATCGGCTCGTGCAGCGGGTGCTCATTTACTGGCCAGTCTTTCACCGTTAAAACGCCCGCATAGTAGTCGTCTTTCATGATGTCAGTGAAGTGGCTGAGGTCTATCGGTCGGTTGCCTTTCGCATGCTTAATACCGTTGTCATCTTTACGATAGATTGTCGGAGTACGGTAGCCATTGGCAACTAGCCATTGTTGAGCTTGTTTCGGTGTCATTTCCAGGCTGGCCGTGGCCTTCAACGCCTTCTGCAGCAGACTGAAACGGGGTTCATCACGAACGTGCAAGCCGTCCGCTGCGGCAGTCTTCTTGTAGCCTTGATGAGGGTAAAAGGGGTAATAGCCAAGAGCAACACGTTCTTTCATTCTGGTGTTAGACACTTCAGAACGCTCTTCGTTTTCCTGCTCGGCGTCTACCAATTTCTCCACTCTTTTGAGGAATGTCTTGGCGTCGGTACCATTCAGCTCCTGTTGGCTGGGGTCGCAGAATATCAGACGTACACCGTAATCAATTTCGAGCTGCAGCATGTAATAGGTGAGGTACTGGGCCTCACGGCCGAGGCGGTTCACCCTGTCGAGTAGTATGTACTTAATGCTCTTATCGTAGCGGCACATGGCTCTGGCTTCGTTCAGGTCTTTACGTTTAAGGTTCTTGCCCTTCTTACTCGATACCGCCATTTCCCACCGTTTCACTATCTGGCAGTCAAGTTCTACAGCCATCTTATCTACATTGCTTCTTTGAGCGTCAAGACTGTGGTTATTGTCGGCCTGGTTTTTAGTTGAAACACGGCCAATAGCTAGGGCTTTTATCATGCTACCCTCCAAAACAGAAACGACAGCCTCTGACCTACTCCGCATGACACGGAACAGAGACTGCCGTTACTATTCTCAAGATTAAGCGTTAAGTTTGTCATGATATGTAGGTACTTCTATTATCTCGCCGTCGGCTGCACCGTGCAAGCGTTTTTCTCTCAAGAACTCTTCGTAAAGGAATTCGGCCATTGCAGTAGCTACTACCACTTTCTCTTGCTTGGTAGCACGACGTGAGGTCTTAGACCCCTGAAGAGGTTGGCTCAGCACTTGCTGGCGTGGTGCGTTCAATAGTATTTCCTTCGTGGCTCTTGCCACACGCACCGGTCATACTGACCGCCTTCTCATATACACCACGCCAATGGGTACTGAAGTTACTAACTAGTATATCTGGCTATTCATAAAAATACAATCCATAAAATGGTTGTTAAACATTGTCAACAAAAATGATAGCGTTAATAAACACAATAGACGCAACTTTTGAGATATAATCACTGTTACGTGGTACGCCACTAGGCCTAAACCGTTCGCCATAGGCGGCGGCATGGTCGCCAAATCCATATACAACAAATAGCCTGTCGTTAGGTCTACTGTTGTATATGGTCGTATCGGGAAACTGGTACGGGTGGCGCAAGTCATCAGCTTAGCGGCAGGCTTTTTGGTTGCCGCGGAATAGGACACAATACCGCGTGAAAACCGACTACATCAAGTATCACACGACAGTAGATAAGATTATTCAAACGCTGGACAAAAATCCAGGCAAAGAGGCGTTGGACAGGCTGGCAAAGACACTAGACAACCTCGCCGGTCACTATGTCAATGACGAAGAACTCGGTTCTAGCCGTTATAAGATGTATCAGGCGCAAGCGATGATGCTCTACTACGAAGGTGAGTGGAAATGGTCGCTAGAAGTTATCGAATATGCCATCCAGCTTCGCGGTCATAGCTACGAACTAGCCGAACAACTCATAGAACACTTGGAACAACACGTCCAGAGTGACAAGCAAAAGGAACGGCACACCATGCACGACAACTACAGCGATTTAGCAAGAGACTGGCCTATTTGGAACTGGCCCGAGCCGGTGCGGTGGCTGCTCATACTACCAGCAGCATTACTTGGCTCCATTATCATACCGGCTGTAGTGTATGGTCTAGCAATGTCAGGGGGCGATGACCCTAGTGGCGGCATTGCTGCTGGCTCTATTGCCGATATCGGGCTTCGGTTGCTGCAGGCAGTGGCGTTTGGTGGTCTGTTCGTTTACATAGGTGCAGCTTTTGCACCTAGGAAACAGCTTTATACGGCTTTTGCTATGTTCTTATTGCTCATTCCGTTACTGGCATTAATAGCGTGGTGGGTGGTCGGTCTTCCACAAGGCATAGCCCACAATATGACAGAAACAATGTGGTTCTTTCTCGTCAATATAGTTGTGGGCTATTTAGGGGGTGCTGGTGCGGTCGCTTACGTTTATAGAGAGCTTGGCTAGACGCCACTCAAGTCCACATTCAACGCCACCGTAACCGGCACACCCTCCGGCCGCTGTACCAGCATGTTGTAGGCCTTCATGGTCAGTTCAATGCTTTTAAGCCGTATGATGGTCGGTTGTGTCTCATCGTGAATAATAGCGGTCAGTGTGCTCATAATCTCATCAGGTGATATAGCCGTATCTGCCATCTGTCCGACAATTTCCGACATCTTACCCATACGCTAGGGGTAAAGTTGCGGGCTGTCTGGTCGCTGTAACCGGCGGCACGGGCGCTACGGTAGGAATTGCCGAAGGTGGCACTGGCGGGGCTGGTATACCCCTCTATGTAGCTCTGTTGCCTCGGTGTTAGTGCTGTTACTTTTGTTTTGGTACTCATTGTTTCTCTGCTCCCGTGAACTCATGGCTAGATACTCACGCTTTGCTATTATTATATTACGTTGATGGTACCGGTGAAAGGCACCACGGGCGGGGGTATGCCTATGCTAGAGACCCCTAGGGGCTATAAACCTGAGGAATGGCCACACCTCTTAAAGCGTTCTGCTGCCTTTGATGGTGAATGAAGCCACTACCGAGTATCTCATGCCACCGCTTGAACTCCTCTATGAGCGGGTGTAAACGTATATCGTATAGGTCCTCCAAGAAAAATGCTCAACTATTACAGTTGAGCATTTTTCTGTATGATAAGCATATGCAAAATGCTGTTGAAGCGCAGGGTCTCTCAGTTGTGTTCGGTGATGGGTACAAAGCACTGGATGATGTAAACGTGAGCTTGCCTGCTGGAAAGATTACCGGGTTTATTGGGCCGAGCGGCGCGGGAAAGACCACGCTGATACGGACGCTGGTGGGCCGGCAAAAGGTTACGAGCGGCACGGCGACGGTGCTGGGGCTGCCAGCTGGCGCAGCAAAGTTGCGTGGCCGGTTTAGCTACATGACGCAGGAACAGAGCGTGTACCCGGACCTGACGGTGCAGGAAAATCTGACCTATTTTGCGCAGATGCTGGACACGCACCGCGGGGCGGTTCAGACGGTGGTTGATGCTGCCCTGCGGAAGGTTGACCTGGGTGGCCACGCCAACCAGCTCGTTAGTTCTTTAAGCGGCGGGCAAAAACAGCGTGTTTCGCTGGCGGTGGCGTTGCTGGGCGACTGCCCGGTACTGTTTTTGGACGAGCCGACGGTGGGGCTTGACCCGGTTTTACGCGAGCAGCTGTGGACGTTATTCCGCCAGCTGGTCAAAGAGGGCAAGACTATTATTATTTCGAGCCATGTTATGGACGAGGCGGACCGTTGCGACGAGCTGCTGCTGGTGCGCGGCGGCAAGATTTTGGCGCACGGCTCGCCGGCCGAGCTACGTCAGCAAACCAAGACCAAGACGGTGGAAGAGAGCTTTATAAAGTTAGTGGGAGACAAACAATGAGCCCGGCCAAAACGTTCGCGACCGCTGGTCGGGTGCTAAAGCAGCTGCGCCACGACCCGCGCACGCTGGCGCTGGTGTTTGTGGTGCCGCCGGTGCTGATTGCCCTCCTAAAATACGTGTTCCAGGACGACGTCGTGTTCGGTCGCCTGGCACCGATGTTACTCGGCATATTCCCGATGATTATGATGTTCCTGATTACCTCCATTGCCACCCTGCGTGAGCGGCGCAGCGGCACGCTTGACCGTTTGCTGACTATGCCCATAGGCAAACTCGATTTTATCTTGGGATATGCACTGGCATTTTCGCTACTGGCGCTGGTGCAAGCGCTGATTGCCGCTGGCGTCATGCTGGGGCTGCTGCAGGTAACGGTGCTGGGCGGTACGCTGCCGACACTTGTCAGCGCGGTGGCGGGCGCGTTCCTGGGCACGGCCATGGGGCTGTTCCTAAGTGCCTTTGCAGCTACGGAGTTTCAGGCTATACAGTTTATGCCGGCGTTCGTGTTCCCGCAGCTGCTTACGTGCGGCCTGTTCGTACCACGTGAGCACATGGCCAAACTGCTGCAGTGGTTGGTCGACATTTTCCCGCTGACATACAGTGTTGATGCGTTAAAACAGGTGACGGCCCATGCGGCATGGACGGGGGATTTGACGCGCGACTTAGTGGTCGTAGTAGCCTACGCGCTGGCGGCACTACTGCTGGGCTCTTTGACCATTCGCCGGCAAGAATAAGCATTTTGAACTTGCGTACATAGCCTGCCGAGGCGTAGAATAGTTAGGTACCTAACTATTGGAGGAACAGTCATGTCGGAACCGGAATCGTACGTACTGACCAAGCTAGTGAAACGCTTGGCAATACTATTGCACCAAAACATTGACCTGTGGCTAAAGCCGTATGATTTGGCGCGGACGCAGTACGTTATTTTGCACGCGCTGCACGAACCGGGCCAGCTGCCAACCCAGGAACTGCTAGAAAAGCTGCAGGTGGAGCCGGCAACGCTCAGCGGCCTGCTGGACACGTTGGAATCGAAAGGTCTGGTGGCGCGGGTCGAGCAGGCAAAGGACAAGCGGCGCAAAGACGTGCGGTTGACTGCCGCTGGACGCAAGTTGCTGGTAGAAATCCCGCCGCCCGGTCCGGTCATGGAACAAGCGATGCTGCGCGGTATTGGTCCGCACGACGCCATGCGGGTGCGCGAGGCGGCCGAAATCATGCTCGAAAATCTGGAAGAAACACTGCGCAAACAAGAAAGCAGGGAGCGTGCTTAACAAACTAAGACACAAGTCGAACCAGTGGAAACAGGGGGCGCACTACAAGTGGGTGGCGCTGAGCAACACGACGCTGGGCGTGCTGATGGCGAGTATAAATGGCTCGATTATGATTATCAGCCTGCCGGCGATTTTCCGCGGCATACACCTGGACCCGCTGGGGCCGGGCAACATTAACTACCTGCTGTGGACGCTGATGGGGTACATGGTGTGTACCGCCGTGCTGGTGGTGACGTTTGGCCGGTTGGGCGACATGTTTGGCCGGACCAAGATGTATAACTTGGGTTTTCTTATCTTTACGATTGCTTCGATTGCGCTGAGTCTAACGCCCGGCCGGGGCAGCGAAGCCGCGCTGTATTTGATATTCGTGCGCATTATCCAAGGCGTAGGGGGTGCGCTGCTGATGGCGAATTCGACCGCCATTTTAACGGACGCGTTTCCGCATAATCAGCGCGGGCTGGCGTTGGGTATCAACAGTATCGCCGGTATTGGCGGGTCATTCATCGGTCTGCTGGTCGGTGGCTTACTAGCTGACCTGCACTGGCGGATGGTGTTCTGGGTGAGCGTGCCGTTCGGGATCATCGGTACCATATGGGCGTACCTGATGTTGCATGAGACGGCGGCGCGCAAGGTGGTGAAAATAGACTGGATTGGGAACCTGACGTTTGCGGTCGGCCTGGTTTCGGTGCTAGTGGGAATCAACTACGGCATACAGCCGTACGGCAGCCATGTGATGGGCTGGCTAAGCCCGAAAGTGCTGGGTTACCTGGGTGTTGGCGTGGTGCTGCTGGCCGGCTTTTTCTGGGCAGAGCGCCGGGCCGAACAGCCGATGTTCGATTTGCGGCTGTTCCGTATTCGTGCGTTTACCATGGGAAACCTGGCGAGTCTGCTGAGCAGTATCGGCCGCGGCGGCATGCAATTCATGCTCATCATTTGGCTGCAGGGCATTTGGTTGCCGCTGCACGGGTATAGCTTTGAACGTACACCGCTCTGGGCCGGAATATTCCTACTGCCGCTGACGGCTGGTTTTCTAGTGGCCGGACCAATTTCGGGCTATCTTTCCGACCGGTTCGGTGCGCGGCCGTTTGCGACGGGCGGGATGGTGCTGGGCGCCATTAGTTTTGCGTTGCTCATGGTGTTGCCAGTGAATTTTCCGTATTGGGCATTTGCGCTCATCATTTTACTGAATGGTATTGGTTCGGGGTTATTTGCGAGTCCTAACAGCGCGGCGATTATGAACAGCGTGCCGGCGACGGAGCGTGGACAGGCGAGTGGTATGCGGGCCACAACCATGAACGCGGGCATGGTGCTAAGCATAGGTATATTCTTTAGCCTGATGATCGTGGGCCTGAGTAACACGCTACCGCACGCTATGGCGCACGGACTCGAGCAGCAGCACGTGCCGGCACAAGTAGCGCAGCAAGTTGCTAATGAACCGCCGGTAGCCAGCCTATTCGCGGCGTTTTTAGGGTATAACCCTATGTCCAAGTTGATTCCGGCCGATACGCTGCATGCGTTGCCGGCGCACAACCAAGCGGTTGTGACGGGTAAAGAGTTCTTCCCGGATCTTATTTCCGACCCGTTCATGCATGGTCTGCGGATTGCCTTTACGTTTTCGCTGGTACTGTTCGTATTGGCGGCTATAGCTTCGTGGCTACGCGGCGGGCGCTACGTACATGAGGAGCACGAGGGGAGCGATGACACGATAAAACGGGATGAAGCGGAAGCATTAACAGAGACGGCCGGTGCCTATCGGATGGTCTTGCAAGAACAGGAGTATGGTAAATGGGAAAAATGATTGAATTGACAGTGAGTGAGGAAAAACTTGAGGTGTACGAAGCCGTGCCCCGGGGTGCAGTAAAGGGTGGCCTGATTGTGATTGAAGAAGTCTGGGGGCTGGTCGACCACATAAAAGATGTGGCCGACCGCTACGCAGCCGAGGGCTACTGGGTGGTAGCGCCGGAACTGTTGAGTGAGACGCACATCAAAGAGCACGCCGACACTTTGATGGTTGACTATTTCAACCCCGAAAAGCGCAACGAAGCTCAGCCGAAGCTTCGGGAGCTCATGACGCCGATGCATGAACCGGGCTTTGGCGAAAAAACCGTGGGCCGCGTGCAGGCTTGTTTTGACTATCTGTATGGTAAACCCGAGATGCATGAGTGGGTGGCGGTGACTGGCTTTTGTTTTGGTGGCAGTTACAGCTTTGCGCTTGCCATGGCTGAACCCCGGCTTAAGGCGGCGGTGCCATTTTATGGTCATGCCGACCTGGAAGATCCTGAGAAACTGAAAGGTATCGTGTGCCCGATCCGTGCGTTTTACGGCGAGACCGACGAAGGGCTTGTGGGTGGCCTGCCGGAGGTGGAAGAGGCTCTACATGCGGCTGGTGTCGATTTTGAAGCCAAAGTATATCCCGGCTGCGGGCACGCGTTTTTTAACGACACCAACCCTTTTGCCTATAATGAAGCAGCAGCCGTAGACGCCTGGCAGCGGACGCTCGCGTTCTTTACTGCGCAGGCATACTAAAAACTCCCCTGGATGGCTGGGGGAGTTTTTAGCTTTTGCGTGACCGCCGGAGTACCTAAGCGGTTCCGTGGTGCATACGCCGTACGGCGTCGGTCTCGGCACCGTCCCAGATTGCCAGGACGAACGTGACGATGGCAAGGATAATCTGATTCCACATAGCCGCCGCGCTTATGCTGAAGCTGAGCGCCGATATGAACAGCCAGATAGCTGCCACTGTGTTAATCCAGCTCGGTAGCGTGTTGTCGGTAGCGAGCTGTATTGCGCCGAACACGATGAATACCGCACCGGTGATAAGCAGACTGACGAACGCTGCACCCGTTATAGAAATAAATATGGGTGATAGCATAAGCCATATGCCGGCTACCATCGTCAGTGCGCTTGCCCAACGTGACTGATTCAGTTGTCGTTCCATGGTACCTCCTCCTTTCTGCCTCTTACTATACGAAAGGCGCAGCGAAGCCGCAGTGAATTTCTCCACAAAAAGCTGCGCTTCAGGAGCTAGCGGGTGTGGTGCTTGGCAATAATTTGCTCGCTGCGCGACATGCGGCTGGCGGTGTTCGCGAAACAAAGAAGGGCAACGCCGACGGCTATGACCCAGAACAACCATGAGGCCCACTGGAAATGCTCCACGATATCATAAGTTTCGTTGAGGGCGAGTAGCAAACCGCCGCCCGCTACGAAGAGCCAGCCGGTTGCTTTATTCATGAATGCAAGCATAGCCTCGGCATCTTCATTCGAAAGTGCCCCGAAAAATTGCCGTCGATAGCGTTTACTATACGATCGCTCAAGTGCCAATTTAACGGGTGGGAGCAACCACCACCAGGTACTACTGTGGTCAGGCGGCGGCAGAGTGGCGTGCAGTTCGTGCAGGTGCTCGCGCTCGAAACTTTCATCTTTCAGTTCCAGCGCTGCTTGATAAATCGGCCCGGCTACCAGCAGCCAGGAGCCTGCAAAGCCACAAATAGTAATGAACGTTTCCATATGTGTACTGTAGCACGGGTGAATAATTTTACTGCCAGGTTGCGCCGGAACAGGTATGATGCGCCTAATAAACGGAGGGATGCATCATGGCAAAATACGGCCCGAAAGCTCAGGAAAAGGTTGAAAAAGCGGTACAAGAGATGAAAGAGGGCAAGCTCAAGAGCGGCCGCAGCGGCCAGAAGGTAACCAGCCGCAAACAGGCGGTCGCCATCGGACTCGATGAAGCCCGCCGATCTGGCGCCAAAGTACCCAAAAAGTAAAAGCTTTACCAGTTTGGCAAGCTGGTGTATACTTGCCTATGAGTAGCGTTTTAATACACAAAAACTTATGGAAACAGAGATGGTCTCTCCCCACAGGGGTGCCGGGCTGTCGCGTGGACGTTCCGTGGACGGTATGGTATCGGCCGCGGATCGTGCTCCGCGGCCTCAGCGTCCGACGCAGTATATTCGCCGCTCAGCCGATGCGGCTGCCAGTGCACGCCAGCGCGTTGCCCCGTTGCAAGCCGTGGTACCTGCAACGTCTGCCGCTCAGCCGCGGCAAATGCTGGCGGTTACGGCACCCGAGCCGCCCGCGGCTCCGGTTTATCACCGAAAACATCACTGGAAGCTCGCGCTGGTGCCGGCCTGCTTTGTGGTATTCGTGGGGGTGCTTTTTCTGAGCCAGACACACACAAGGACGCACGAAGTTCCCCACGCCAAGGCCGCGGTCCTTTCGGCAAGTGTGGTGGATGCGCAACAGTCTAGAGCTCCCGTTTCACCTCCGGCCGATAACACAGCCATCACCGCTGCTATGAACACGGCTATCGCTGCCCAACCCAATCTGAGCGCTGCCGCTACACTCATAGACCTTACGAACGACACCGTATACAACGCGGGCAGTTATACGACGAGCTTCGAGGCGGCAAGTACCTCTAAGCTGGTGGCTATTTTCGATTACATGCATAAGGTGGAGCTTGGCAAGGCGACGCTCGTGCAAAAGATCGATGGCGTCAGCGCGCTCGATAACATCATGCGCATGATAGAGTACAGCGACAACGACGCTTGGGCCCGATTGAACACTTACTTGACCATGCCGGACGAGCAAGCCTATACCGATGCACTCGGCCTGCACGCGCAGATGAAGTATAACGACATCCGTTTTACGAGTGCTGATATGGCTCGTCTGCTGCAGCTGCTGTACGAGGGCAAACTCATGGATACCGAGCATCAAGCCATTATCTATAACTATATGGCTCATACCACCGTGACAAACCTGATTCAGGCGGCATTGCCGGCCGATGCCAAAGTCTACCACAAATATGGCCAGGTTGACGGTGTGCTGCACGATGCATCCATCGTGGAGTACCAAGGCCATCGTTTCGTCTTGGTGGTGTACACCAACAATCCGGCTGGTACGACCAATCGTGCTGCCGACCAGATAAACCTCATTCATGCAGTTACCAGTGCCGCGTTCAAAGCGGTTATCGAACCATAGCGGTAGGGCGCCATTCGAGAACGGCACGTTTGTGAGAAAACTCATAGCAAATGCACAGCTCGGACACGCATAGTGGGGTGTGGGAAGGAGGATCCCTATATGAATTATCTTGATTTGATACGACATATAAAAGACGCCGCGCCTGCCGATGAAATTGCCTCGCAGGATGCCTTGGAGCTCGTGGTAGAAAATGTGGCGGTGCACCTGAGTGATCAGAGGCGCCAGGAATTTGCTGCCGCGTTACCCGGTGAATTGCAGTCGGCGGCCCAAATGGTACCAACCGCTCAGCATTTGGACGAAGATATAATCGGGCAGCTGATGGATATCGAAGATGTGGATGAGCAGAGCGCGAGTGCCCGCATTAAGGCCGCCTGGCAGGCTTTGTGCGACATCTTCGATAGTCGCGAGGTAGATGATATTACCGCAGAATTACCGCGTACCATAGTTGCGGAATTACAGTAAAGGAGAACCGATATGTCGATGGCAGAACGTCGTAAACACCTGACTCGGAAGGGGGAAAGCAAAGCGCATAGCTTAGCGCACAAATACGATATGAAAAAAATGACCAGTGTCGTGAACCATGTGGACTATGAACGTCACCATGGCTTTGAGAGCGCAAAACGAGGTGGCAAGAAATTGCCATAGTGTCATACGCTGGATTTTTGAAGGTATGTACGCTACAATAACCCCCGTTCAGGGGGCTGTAGCTCAGTTGATTAGAGCGCTGCCATGGCATGGCAGAGGTCCAGGGTTTGAGTCCCTGTAGCTCCACCATATTGGTAATGGTTATTATTTTCAGTACCAAAAGCGGCCTCTGTCACAGGGGTCGTTTTCGTTTGCGTCGGTCATCCTGGCGATGAGCCAGCCGTGCCTGTGTGCCGCACTGGCGGAGGGCCCCGCCCCTGTTGAGTGGTGTTGTGGGAAGTGCATCGGTACATAGAATTTTGCCATTTGGTCTCAGGGGTAGATGTACCGATGGTGTTGTGCATTAGACGGCGAATCATATTTTAGACGGGCGTATAATAGTGCGCATATGGATAAAGATTCTCGCAAGACACTGAATGAGGAGCTGGCAGTTTTCTTCGGCCAGTTAGAGCGCCGTATAGACAACCGTTTCAAGGAACATGAAGCTGTCGAGGCGGCTCGACACAACGATGTCATGGCTGCTCTGGACGGTCTGGCGAACCAGACACAGACTGACGAGCAGGAACGGGTCGCGCTCTCCAGCCAGGTGGATCGCCACGAGGGATGGATAGAGCAACTCGCTGATGCCGCCAACGTCAAACTTGCCACAGAATAAGCAACACCTCCGAGGGCCAGGGCAGTAGTAGCCATGCCCCGTCTCACCACCAAGCAGTATCTCCGCACTCACGATCAGCTCCGGCGTCTGTGGGTGAAGAACCCCATAGTCTTCTCACACATCACGCCGACTGAGCAGTGGCAGCTGCATGACTTCTTCAGGCCAGACAAGGACTGGACCGATCTGCAATTGCTGCAGCACCGCGACGAGGTGACGGCCAGTCGGCCAAGCCTACCGCATCAAGCGGGACGGGCGTTGAACCGCTTCTGGGACAAGGCAGCGGCAGTCGGGCTCAAGCAGGTCCGGGCCGCCAAGGCCCCAGCGGCTGTAGCCGCTAAACGTGTCAAGCAGCAAGATCGGCATCTGACGGTGCGGGTGGTGGCACGGCCCGAGATAGACACGAAGAAGCTCGCGCGGGCCTACATCAACCTGGCCATCAACATGCAAAAGCGACGAGATCAGGACAAGCACGGTTCGGACGGAACCACCAGACGGCCGTGAGTGTCCCGGATAGTGATACCCCGCTGACGCCGAACGTGGCAGCTAGTTCATGGACGGTGGCTCCTGCGCGGTACAGCTCTCAGCCATACGCACTATCTGCGGCTCCGTAACGTGCAGACAGCGTTTAGCGTGGACACGTGGTGGTCCATGTGACGCCTTAAGCCTTGGACAGCGAAGCTGTAGGGTTTGGCCGAAGGCTGATCCCCCGTAGCTCTCTTTAGTGATGATGCGCGTGAGCACCACCGTGATGTCCATGTCCGATACCAAACCGGACCATAAGCCAGCGGTTTACGGGGACGGTAAACAAAAATGCTGCGCCAAGCGAAACGGCCATACTCCACCAGAAGAGCCAGCTGATTACTGAAGCATCCAGAGCGCCGGGGATAAGCCATTCCAGTATGTTGTCGATGATTTCCATGCTTGTGATGGATAACGTATCGGTGCGTAGCGCAGTATTTCTTGCCGCCCGTGCATCCATACCCATCCTTCGGGCGCCGGAGAACGTTAATCCGTAACCGAAACAAAACGCCAACACTATCGCGGTGACAGTCTGCAAGACGTTTGGCCAGCTCCATATCGCACCAATCGCCGAACCCAGCACCTCACCGATAGCGCAGCCCAAAAGACAGTGTGCCGTGTGCTGCACTGCGTGCCGGGTAGCCGTGTCCAAACCAAGCGCCATACAAGCAGTATATATCGATTGTAAAAAGCTTGTGAAATGCTGAACGCTTGCCTATAGTGGTCAGTAGCAATAAGCAGTATGCGAGCATAAATAGGGGAAGGGCACTATGAATCCAGAACAACAGCCGGCCAATGAGCCACAAAATACCACCGAGCCGGCATCTGCGGCGCCCGTACCACCCGTGACGTCTGTGCAACCAGCTGTGTCCGGACCTGTCATACCGGGACCGGCTGTAGGCCCTGACGCTATGCAATCGTTACCGCCGGTACCACCGACCGAACCGGCAAAATCCGGTAAGAAAAAGTGGCTGCTGGCTGCTGTTATCATGGTGGTCCTGCTGGTGCTTGCCGGCGGCTACACGTTCGCGGTCTACCTGCCGAATCGCCCGTCGGCAGTCTATAGCACGGGCCTGGCGAGGACGGGTAAAGCAGTCGATACGCTGCTGGATTACTCCAGCAAACAAGTGCAGAAACACTATAAAAGCTATCGGTTTACCGGTAGTCTCGGTCTGAAATCGAGCGCTGTGAGCGGTGACGGCAAGCTGTCCGGTTCGTTCAACAACGACGGCAGCGGGACCGGCCAGCTCAGCGCAGACATATTGGGCCAGAAACTGTTGGTCAATATACGTTCTGTCCGCCAGCCGCATGTTGATACCCCTGACTTGTATATACAGCTGAGCGGCATCAAATCGGTACTTTCGCAGTACGGCTTGTCCGGCTTGGACGGCCAGTGGGTCAGTGTCGACCACACGCTGCTCGACACCGTTGCCAGCAGTTACACTGACCAGTCAAGCGAACAGGGTGGTACATCGTTTCCTACATCTAGCCAGATCGAAGATGCAGCCCGGAAAGTGCAGGCAGTCAACAAACAGTATCTGTTCACGACTGACTCGTCCAAGGCCGTGTTGCGCCAAGAAAAATATATTGGCGCAGAACAAAAGGATGGCCGCAAGACCTACCACTACACCGTAGGCTACGACAAGACGCACCTGCAAGCATATATCGGCGCAGTAAAGACGGCGCTCGACAGCAGCAGCTTGAACGACTGGTCCAAAAAGGCCAACGACGGCCGGAGCCTGAGCAAAATCATTGATTGGGACAGTCTGACCGACAGTGTTGCACAGGCAAAATCCGACGTGACACTCGACCTCTGGATCGACCGCGGCACTAAACTGGTGCATACACTGCAGTTCAAGCAGTCCGACGGCACCGTCATTGTCCTGACGCAGCACTACACGGGCGGCGCTGAATATCCGTTTACGCTGAGCGCTTCGGGTCCCGATGGAGACACCGGTGAGCAGGCCAAGGTGACTGTCGGTTTTACGGTCGATAGTGACAGCGGCAAGGTATCCGGTAGTTTCAAGCTTAACGAAGCATCCACAGCTGTCAGCCTTAACTTTGGGGTGACGCCAACGGACAAAAAGGTCGAAGTAACGGCGCCGACGGGTGCGCAACCCATTACCGACTTGCTGAGCTCGCTCGGTCTGGGCGACGACCTGGGCGGCAGCTCCTCCACTGCGCTGCAGGGCGACGGCAGCGATCCGTTCACCATCTTGCAGTAACGCCGTCTATAGGCTGATGTGGCAAAATAACACTAGTGCTTCCCGCGTGGCTATGGCACAATAGGGCATATGTTTAGAGGCATCACGGCGCTGTATAGCTGGAATCTGCCGATGGCTGTGGCAATGCGATTGCGTACGGGCAGCTACAGCGCCAGCCAGCTGCTGCGGTGGTTTTGGACGACCAAAACGTTCCGGGTAGACAGTACACCGACTAGTCGTGACCAATCACTTGCCGTATTTCTGAGCCTGGGCATGTTCGCGCAGATTGTGTGCGGCGTGTGGCTGCTGGTGGATTGGGCACGGTTCGGTACGACGGGTGCGTGGGCATTCGGGGCAGCACTGGTACTTTCGTATCCTATTGTCTGGACAGTGCTGCTAGCCGTATTAGTCAGTCTAGGATGGTTGGTGTATGCCGTGGCAAACCCGAAAAGGGCCGGCAAATCACTCGTGTGCAGCGTGCTGGAGCTGCAGGTGCGGCAGTTGCGCCGCAGGCATCACTTCAAAGTGGTGGCGGTGGCAGGCAGCGTGGGCAAGACCAGCACCAAGCTGGCCATAGCTGAGCTGCTGGAGAAAACCGGGTTGCGTGTGCGCTACCAAACGGGCAATTACAACGACCGGCTGACCGTGCCGCTCGTATTTTTCGGCCTGGCCGAGCCGAATATTTTTAATCCGTTCGCATGGTTCAAAGTACTTGGCATCAGCCAGTCCGAAATCGCTTTGCCCTATCCGTACGACGTGGTGGTGGTAGAACTGGGTACCGATGGCCCGGGGCAGTTGCGCGATTTCGCATACCTCAAGCCTGACCTCACGGTCGTCACTGCCGTGGCAGCCGAACACATGGAATATTTCAGCACCTTGGACGCGGTGGCGGCCGAGGAACTAACGGTGTTCGATTACAGCCGGGCGGTGCTTGTGAATGCCGATGATATTGCCGGTACATACCTGGCCGGCCGTGCTTTCACCGAATATAGCCTGGTGAGCGACCAGGCGAAATACTTTGCGAGGTCCAAGGCCAAGGGTCTGGATGGGCAGCATATAGTAATTAGTTTAGGAACTAAACTAATTGATACCGAGGTACGGTATCTGGGCGTGCAGGGTGCCAAAATCACCCTGGCAGCGGCAGCGGCAGCAGATATGCTGGACGTAAGCGAAACCGATATAGCCGAGGGCTTGAGCGAGCTGTACCCGCCAGCCGGCCGCATGCAGATTTTGCCCGGTATTAAAAATGCTACGGTTATAGACGACACGTACAACGCCAGCCCCGTGGCCGTAAAAGCGGCGCTGGACGTACTGTACGATGCAAGGGCCACACAGCGGGTCGCTATTTTGGGCAGCATGAACCAACTGGGCGACTACGCCAGGCAGGCACACCACGAAGTCGGAAACTACTGCAATCCCAAAAAGCTGGACGTTGTGGTGACCATTGGCCACGACGCCAAAACGTGGTTAGCCCCGGCTGCCCGTGACCGCGGCTGTACGGTACATACGTTTGTGAGTGCCCCTGAAGCGGGCGCATACGTGGCAGACAAGCTGATGGAGGGCGCGGTGGTATTGGCCAAAGGCTCGCAAGACGGTGTTTTCGCCGAAGAAGCCGTCAAGCCGCTATTGGCCAATCCGACCGACGCAGCCAAACTCGTTCGCCAGTCCCCTGTCTGGCTCGCCAAGAAAGCCAAGCGGTTTTCTAACTAGTTCACCTCTGATACAATAAAACAAATGAAGAGGTACAATCCGAAAGAGATCGAGCCGCGCTGGCAGAAGCGGTGGCTGGATGACAAGACGTTCGAGGTCCACGAGGACGCTGACAAACCCAAGAAGTACATCATAGACATGTTCCCGTACCCCAGCGGGGCGGCGATGCACGTTGGGCATGTGCGCAACTTTACCATCAGCGACGTGCTTAGCCAGTTCCATCGCCAAAAGGGCTACAACGTGCTGCACACCATGGGCTGGGATACGTTTGGATTGCCTGCGGAAAACTACGCTATAAAGACGGGGACGCCGCCGGCAGAGACTACCAAAGCGAACATTGCAAACTTTAAACACCAGCTGCAAAGCTTAGGGATGAGCTACGACTGGTCGCGCGAAATCAACACCAGTGACCCGGAATATTACCGCTGGACCCAGTGGATTTTTACGCAGCTGTTCAATAACGGCCTGGCGTACCAAAAGGAGTCTGCCCAGTGGTGGTGCCCGCACGACAAGACCGTGCTGGCCAACGAACAGGTAGAAAACGGCCGCTGCTGGCGCTGCGGCAACGAAGTCGTCAAAAAAAACCTCAAACAGTGGTTCTTCAAGATTACCGATTACGCCGATGCACTGTTGGACGGCATAGACGACCTGGACTGGCCCGAGAAAATCAAAACCATGCAGCGCAACTGGATCGGCAAAAGCCACGGCATGCTGTTTACATCGCCCGTAAAAGATACTGACATGACAGTGCAAACGTTTTCGGCGCATTTTGAAGCCTTTACAGCCGATACCTTTGTAGTTATCGCACCTGACCACCCGTTCCTAAAGGAACTCGTGAAGGGCACGGAACGGGAAAAGGAGGTACTGGATTACGCCACGGACATGCTCAAACGGCGTGCCGAAGCCGGTTACGGTGATGATACGGTGGAGGGCATCTTTACCGGTCGTTACACCGTAGACCCGGTCGGTAACGGCGACTTGCCTATATGGGTGGCTAGTTATGCTTTAGCTGACTATGGTACTGGTATTGTGAAGTGCTCTGCGCATGACGAACGAGACTTCCGTTTTGCCAAGAAGTATGGTATTCCGCTCAAAACTGTGCTGCTTCCGCCCGATGCAGCCGAAGCCGAAGATGTTCGTGCGCAGGAAGTCTGCTACACCGACATGGTACACGGTATTCTGACAGAACCAACCGCATTTGCGGGCAAACACGCCGGCACCAATCGCGAAAACATCATAGAGTATCTCGAAAACAACAACCTAGCGGAACGCAAGACTAGCTACAAAATGCACGACTGGCTTATTAGCCGCCAGCGCTATTGGGGCGCGCCGATTCCAATCATCCATTGCCCGAAAGACGGTGCAGTGGCAGTACCAGAAGACCAGCTGCCAGTCGTGCTGCCGGAAGTTAAGAGCTTTGAGCCGACCGGTGAAGGCAGTGTGCTGGCAACAGCGACCGACTGGGTGCACACTACCTGTCCGAAATGCGGCGGCCCGGCCGAGCGCGAAACCGACACCATGGACGGCTACGCCTGCAGCAGCTGGTACTTCCTACGCTACACCGACCCGCACAACAACGAACGTGCCTGGGATCCGGCAAAAGCTAACTACTGGCTACCGGTGGACTACTACTGCGGCGGCGACCACGCGGTTAGCCACCTGCTGTACAGTCGGTTTTGGTTCCATTTCTTTGCTGACCGCGGCTGGATAGAAGAAACCCGGCGCGAACCAGTCGGCAAACTGGTCTACAACGGCTACATTTTGGCGGCCGACGGCACCAAAATGAGCAAGAGCAAGGGCAATACCATCAACCCTGACGACTTAATCGAACAGGGCTATGGCGCTGACAGTGTCCGGTTGTTCGAAATGTTCATCGCGCCGTATGACCAAAACACCAACTGGAACACCAACGGTGTACCCGGTACCTTCCGCTTTTTGCAGCGCGTTTGGACGCTGGTACAAGAATACGACGAGACCGATGGCGGTACCACTGATTCACCTGAGCTTGAGCGGATCACGCACAAAGCTATTAAGCGCGTGACGGGTGATCTGGAAAACCTGAGCTTTAACACTGCAGTGGCTGCGCTGATGGAATACGTCAACGAACTGTACAAACTAAAGGCAGCCGATAACTACGCGGCAACGCAGTGGCAGTGGGCACTCGAGAGTCTGACGCAGCTCATCGCACCATTTGCCCCGCACATTGCCGAGGAACTGTGGGAACAACTGGGCGGTGACGGCAGTGTACACGATGCCGGCTGGCCCGAGTTCGACGAATCGAAACTGGTGCAGAACACTGTAACCATCGCCGTGCAAGTCAACGGCAAATTACGCAGCACGGTGCAAATTGCTGCCGATAGCGACCAGGCAATCGCAACCGAAGCAGCCAAGTCGGACGCAAAGATCACTGCCAATCTGGATGGCAAAACGGTCGTAAAAACCATCTACGTGCCTGGCAAACTCCTGAACTTCGTCATCAAGCAGCCTTGAGAAGAGCGAAATAAAAAGGTATAATAAGAGACGAATTAACAACTAACCAAACAAACTCGTTAAAGGAGTTAGCACATCATGGGTAAACCAAAGAAACGCACCAGCCCCCGCGCAACCGGCGCTCGCCGCAGCCACCTGGTGGTCAAACTGGCCCGCGCGGTCAACAAGAAGTCCCCGGTAAAGGCTTACACGACCCGTCGTGAGAGCGGTAAGAAGCTGGCTGCTACCAAGTAGCAGCGGTTAGAGGTATTTCACTATGGCTTCAAACCGTCACCTGGGCCGTATCGTTGCATTGCAAACATTGTATGAGCAGGATTTCCGCCGTGAAGCGGGTGACGACAGTTTTGACCTGAACAGTGTGCTCAAGCGTAACATTACGCGCTACGAGTCCACGGTCGATGACGTGTTCTTTATAGAGGAGCTCGTAAAGGGAGTCGCGCAGCACGAAACAGAGCTTGACGATGAGCTTCGGCCGCTCGCGCCCGAATGGCCCATAGAACAAATCGCCCGCATGGACCGCGTAGTACTGCGTATGGGGCTATACGAACTAAAATACGAAAAAGATGTACCACCGAAGGTGGTTATAAATGAAGCGGTAGAGCTTGCGAAGGCCTTCGGTGGCGAAAATTCCAGCAAGTTTATTAACGGTGTGCTCGGCACAGCACTCAAGAACAAGACGGGTGAGGCGGCTGAGCCGGTAAAATCGGAAGGCGACGAGGCCTAGTTATATGGCCGCCAAAAAACGTCGCGCACGTCCGCTGGACGCTGCTAAGGGCGGCATCAAAAAGCCACTGCAGGGCTTTAAGAAATTCGTACAGCGTCGTCCGGCCATAGAAGAGGTGGTGCATGAGACCACTTCTGGTGGTATTATCTTTCGGCGTAATGAAAAAACAAATGATCTCGAAATATTACTCATAAAAGATGCCAAAAACCGTTGGACTATCCCGAAAGGGCACGTAGAGGAAGGCGAGGAACCCAAGGACACTGCCGCTCGCGAAATTACCGAAGAAACGGGGCTAAAGGACATGAAGGTCATGGATTGGCTGGGCAAGGTGAACTTCCGCTACCGCCGCAACCACACGCTGGTGCTTATGACCATGCATATCTACCTGGTGCAGGGACTGGGTGAGACCAACCGGCTGCATCCAGAAGACTGGTTGAGCGACATCCAATGGTTGCCGGCAACCAAGGCGGTGGATAGCATTGCCTACGAAGATATCGGCAAACTAATGCTATTAGGAATGAAAAAGATAAGAGAAAACAAGCTATAACATGGACACAACACCTTACCAACAACTGGCAAAAGATAAACTGGGTGGCGAATTCGGTCGGCTGGACCTGCTGATTACTGCCCTGACACACCGTAGCTACGTCAACGAACACCGCAGTACGGTCAAAGAGCACAATGAGCGTCTGGAGTTCCTGGGCGATGCCGTGCTGGAGTTGGTGGTGACTGAATTCTTGTATGGGAACTACAGCGATCCGGAAGGCATTTTGACCAACTGGCGTTCTGCACTGGTACGCACCGAAAGTATTGGCGCGGCGGCTACCCGGCTTGGTTTTGAACCACTGCTGCGGCTTTCCCGCGGCGAAAAACGGGGCACCGAGCGTGCCCGCGCACAAATTTTGGCCAACAGTTTCGAGGCGGTGACCGGCGCGATTTATCTGGACAAAGGTTGGGAAGCGGCCAAGCAGTTTATTACCGACAACATACTGAGTACGTTCGACGAAATCCTAAAAACCGGCAGCTGGATGGATCCCAAGAGCCATCTACAGGAGGTTGTCCAAGCCCAGGGCGGCAGCACACCGCAGTACAAAGTCCTGAGCGAGGAAGGCCCTGACCACGACAAAACCTTCACCGTCGGTGTCTACGTAGACAGCGATCTAAAAGGCCAGGGCACCGGCCCCAGCAAACAAGCCGCCCAGGTCGCCGCCGCCACCACCGCCCTCACGCAGTACTAATAGTTGACAACAGAGGTGGAAGGGGGTACAATAGAACCCTAAACATTAATTTAAGGGAAGGAAAACGAATGCTAGTAATTCGCTTGCAACGCACTGGCCGCAAAGGTCATGCACAATTCCGCGTTGTCGTTCAGGACAGTCGCCGGACCCCTACGAGCGGTAAAATAGTTGCCCAAGTTGGCACCTACGACCCGCACAGTAAACAAATCAACCTCAACAAAGAACGCGCCGAGCACTACCTGACGCACGGCGCACAGCCGAGCCCGCGCGTGGTAACGCTTTTGAAGGCCGAAGGCATCAAACTGCCGGCTTGGGTCAAGGACGCCAGTAAAAAAGAAGGCAAAATCCGCAACCCCGAAAAACTGCGCCGCAACCAGCCCGCAAAAGAAGTGGCTCCGGAAGCTCCGGCCGAAGCGGCGCTTGCTGAGTCAGAGGCGGGGGCATCGGCTGAAGCGCCTGCCGCCGAAGCCGAAAAGGCAGAAACCAGCGCAGAGTAAGATATTTGGCAAAACAGCCAGTACGTTTTTGATATAATGCACCGTTAGCGAAGTGACGAAGGAGGACGACAGGAATGGCCATGAATATTGACGAACAATTTGTAGAATACATAGTAAAATCACTTGTGAATAACCCCGACGCTGTAAGCATTGCTCGCCGTGTGGACGACAAAGGGGTGCTATTGGAACTGACCGTCGACGCCGAAGATCTGGGTCGCGTCATCGGTAAACGCGGCGCGACTGCCCAGAGCCTGCGCACGTTGCTGCGTGCGCTCGGTACCAAGAACGACGCTCGTTACAACCTTAAGATCGTAGACGTCGACAAGCCCGAAAGCGAACGCGGTGCAAGCATAACGACTGTCGCTGACGACGATGCCACTGATGACGTGGCTGCAGATGAGCCAATGGACGCTCTGGCAGATGCTGCCGATGATGAGACAGAAACTGACCCTGACACCACTAGCGATGCCGTCAAACGCGCCCGTGCCGAACTCGCCGACCTGGACGATTTAGACATTTAAGTTACAATAACAACATGGCCGAGCTTGCACCCCAAGAGGAACCTCAAACGCTACATCCCCATCTCCGTACGATGGGGGATGTTGCCATAAAGGCATCTTTGGGAGTGCTCGGCGGTGATGGCGCTGCCGCCCTTATTGATACATTTTTGGGTCGCCCGTCTACTGCAGCAGAGTTTGTAGGTTTTGGTGTCGCTGCCGCACTGGGTACGGTTATCGGTGGCCGCCACCAACACCTCTTGCGTAAAGTATGAAAATACAGATTATAACGTTATTCCCGGAGGTTGTTGAGCCGTATTTGGCCGCCAGCATGCTCTGGAAGGCTAAAGATAAAGGTGTTGTTGAATACACAACAATAAATTTACGGGAGTTTGGGTTGGGGTCGCGCAGGCAGGTAGACGATACACCCTATGGCGGCGGCGACGGCATGCTGCTCAAGCCGGAACCGTTGGTCGCGGCCATAGAACTTGCCAAGCAGAACGACCCGAGTGCCAGAGTATATTTGCCGACGCCGCGCGGTAAAACGTACAAACAGTCGGACGCCAAACGGATTGCCGCTGACAACCAGGGGCTGATTATAATCTGTCCGCGCTACGAAGGTTACGACGAGCGCGTGACGCAGTGGGTCGACGAACAATTTTGCATTGGCAGCTACGTGCTGACCGGCGGTGAACTACCCGCCATGATTCTTGTAGACAGCGTCGTGCGCTTGCTGCCGGGCGTGCTGGGCGGCGAAACCAGCGCCGAAATCGAGTCGTTCCAGGACGACGACGAAAACATCGAATTCCCCCAATACACTCGCCCCGAAACCTTCCGCGACCTAAAAGTCCCGGATGTGCTCTTGACTGGCCACCACGCCGAAATCGAAAAGTGGCGTAGGTCGCAATCTAAGAAGGCATAACTTCTATTACTTTTGACCGCAAAAGTAACCAAAACTCCCGGGGTAAGCTCCGTTCACGTGGTTGGCTGTTGCAAATAATTACAACCGGTTTGAGAACTCGCTGACGCTCAGACAGCTCAAACCGTCCCTTCGGGCGAGTTGTAATTTTTGTCAACATACCGAGCCAGGTTCTCTCCGAATACCCCGAGCTCAGGAATGAGAGTATACTTAGTATAGTAACGAGGAGGGAAGCTATGAAATTACCGTTTGTGAAGCCCGTGTATGCGCACTGTGACCTGCCGTGCGGGGTGTACGACCCGGCACAGGCACGGATTGAGGCGCAAAGCGTCAAAGCCATTCAGGAAAAAATGAAGGACTACACGGGCGACGACCGCGTGCGCGCACTGTTTATCAAAGAAGAGCGTGCCGAGCTGGTAAAGCACCACCTGTGGGTGCTCTGGACCGACTATTTCAAGCCGGAGCATCTGGCGAAATACCCGGACCTGCACGAAAAGTTTTGGAAGGCTACTAAACAAGCCGGTGAATGTAAGCATCACAGTGAACCCGAAGAGGGCCAAAAATTACTCGATCAAATCGATGAGATCGCGGAAATCTTCTGGGAAACCAAGAAGGCCTAGGGCTTTCATTGTCCGACAAGTGCACGGCGACAGTATGTTGCCGACCCTACAAGCTGGACAGGTAGTGGTGGGCCGCCGCAGTGATATACTGCGGCCAGGCGATGTGGTAATCGTTGTCCACGATGGGCTCGAGAAGATAAAACGTATCGAAAAACAGCAAGGCGACCTACTGTACTTGCTGGGTGATAACCTTGACGCGAGTACCGACAGCCGCAGCTTCGGCTGGGTGCAGGCACATACTATCGTGGCAAAAGTGGTCTGGCCTAAGCTACAATAGGTGCATGGCAGACAAAACATTTCCTCCATTGCAACCAAAAGTATTCCTGGGGGTGGTGGCGCACCCGGATGATTTAGAATTCGGCATGGCCGGTACGGTCGCGAAATTCGTGGCAGAAGGTGCGAAAGGCTACTATTTTATACTCACCAACGCTAACAAAGGTACGGAGAACCGGAGCCTTACCTCCGACCAACTGCGTGATATGCGCCGTGAGGAGCAGCGCGCAGCTGGCAACATATTAGGGCTGACCGATGTGTTTTTTGGCGACTACGAGGACGGTGCGCTGGAGGTTACGCAGGCGGTCAAGCGCGACATCGTGCGCGTGATACGCCAGGTAAAGCCCGATGTGGTGCTCACCATGGACCCGACCATGGTATATAGCGCTGAACGGGGGATGATAAACCACCCCGACCACCGCGCTGCCGGCCAGACCACGCTCGATGCGGTGTACCCGTTAGCGCGCGACCATCTTACGTTCCCGGAGCTTTTTCGCGACGAGGGCTTGGCGCCACATAAGGTCAAGACGGTACTTATGAACAGTTTTGACCAGGCAAACTTCTATGTCGATATCACCGACCATATGGACACCAAGATCAAAGCACTTGGCGCGCACGCCAGTCAACTGGGCGATCCGGAGGGTGCGTTCGCGCGGCTCAAAGAATGGGCATCGGTCGCCGGCGCGAAGGTAGGTGCCCAGTATGCCGAAGGCTTTACTCGGATCGACCTTGGTTTCTAAGCTTCAATATGGCGGAAGCGGTACGAACCAAAGGTTATCAGTACGACCACGGCTACAATAAGCACGACCAGATCTTTTAGTAGTCCGAAATGTGTCTGGCCAATGAGCACATCGCGCATAGCGTCGACCGCGTAACTCATCGGATTGATTTCAGCCACGATTCGCAACCAATCAGGCACGTGCTGTAAAGGATACAACGCACCACTCAGGAAATAGAGCGGGAATACCAGGAATTGGTTAATAGCCTGAAAGCCCTGCATATCTTGTACGAAACTGCCGATACCCGAGCTGAAGCTGGCTATGGCCACGGCCAGTAGGCCAAGGATTACGGCTGCTACCGGCACGAGCGCCCAGTGCTCCGGCCGGAACCCGAGCAGCAGCGATATGACAAAAACGAGTAGTCCCTGCAAAGTAGCGGTTGTCGCCCCACCCAGTGCGCCGCCGAACATGATTTGAAAACGGCTTACGGGCGCCACCAACGTCTCTTTCAGAAATCCGAACTGCTTGTCGAACATAATCGTCGCTCCGTAGAACATGGCAGCAAACAGAACCGTCTGAGCCATAATGCCCGGTACCAGGAACGAGATATAATCGCCCTGACCCGCCCGGGCATATACCGAACCAATGCCATAACCGAGCGCTACCAAAAACAGCAGCGGCTGGCCGATGGCGCCGATAATGCGCGAACGGGCACGGAAAAACCGTTTGACCTGCCGCAGCCACAATATGTACACGACCCTCATCGCATCATCCTCGCACGTCTTCGTTCTCGCCAGGCGTCACCCTTGCCGGGCGCTTGGTCGCGTACCGTCTTACCGGTAAGTGCCAAGTATGCTTGTTCGAGACTCTTGGTACCGGTCTGTTTGGCCAAAGCTTTGCTGGTACCAAGTGCGATCAGCTTGCCGTGGTCAATGAGGGCGATACGGTCAGCAACTGCTTCGGCCTCTTCCAAGTAGTGCGTCGTGAAAAACACCGTCATTTGTTCGTCGCGGCTGAGTTTTTGCACGTACTCCCAGAGCAAATTACGGGTCTGCGTATCCAATCCGAGCGTCGGCTCATCCAGGAATAGGATGTGCGGATGGTGCAACAGTCCGCGGGCGATTTCCAGCCGGCGCTTCATGCCGCCGGAGTAGTTTTTGACCAGGACATCCTTACGATCCCACAACTCGACAAGTTCGAGCAGTGTCTGTATACGGGCCTTTGTCTCACTCCCGCGTACGCCATATAACACTGCGTGCAGTTCCATGTTCTCGTATGCCGTCATTTCCGTATCGACGCTCGGATCTTGGAATACGATACCGAAGCTCTTGCGGGCTTTGTCCTGGGCCCGCGTCACGTCGTGCCCGGCTAGCCGCAGCTCGCCGCCGCTGGGTTGCAGCAGTGTCGTGAGCATTTTGATAGTGGTGCTTTTGCCGGCGCCGTTTGGACCGAGCAGGGCGAATAGCTCGCCCTTTTTTACGGAGAAGCTTATATCATCTACGGCAGTAAAATCACCGAACTGTTTGGTGAGGTGATCGACGGTAATCGCCGGTGCCGCAGCCACTACAGTTCGACCGGTGAATGCGAAACGACATCGTCGCTGTGTTCGCTCGGCGTTGGGTGAGAACCGCGCAAGGGCGTTTCGCGTAGGAACAACGCAACCACGAAAGCACCTAAGGCGAACGGTATACCTATGAGGAACATATCGTGGAATGAATTCACGAAGGACAGCAGTATATCATGCTGGATAGCTGGTGGCACATGTTGCAGACCAGCGGTGCCGTTTGCGGCAATACTACTACTGGACAGATGTTGGCTGGCGGCAGCCGGTAGGTTCTGCGACAAATGGTGGGTAAGCCGGGAAATAAGCACCGTACCAAAGATGGCACCACCTAACGAGCTACCAATGCTGCGGAAGAACGTTGTGCTAGAGGTAGCAGTACCAAGCTGCTCGCGTTTGACCGAGTTCTGAACGGCCAAAGTTGCTACCTGCATAAATGAGCCAAGCCCCAAGCCAAGCACTGCCATCCAGATCGAAAGCTCCACCTGGCTGGTCGTAAGCGAAACGTGGCTAAACAACCACATGCCGAGTGTCAGTAGCAGGGTGCCTATGAGCGGGAATGCCTTGTAGCGACCGAATTTGGTAATGAGCCGCCCTGAAGTGATGGAGGCGACCAGCATGCCGGCAACCAGCGGCAGCATCAGCAGACCGGATTTCGTTGGTGAGTAGCCGCGCACGACCTGCTGGTACTGCGGAATGTACAAAATGCTGGCAAACATAGCGATACCGGTCAGCAGCGACAGCAGCACCGACACGACAAAGATGTCGTTTTTAAAGAGGGTCATTGGAATGATAGGCTCGCTGGCATGCAGTTCGCGAATGACAAACAATATGGCGAACACGACAGCGGCCGCACCAAGGCCGATAATCTGTGCACTACCCCACGTGTATGTCACGCCAGCCCACACGGAAACCAGCAGCATGCTCACGACCGATACGGTCAGGAGCATTGCCCCAAGGTAATCGATCTTGTGGTTTAGACGATACTTCGGCAAATGGAGGCGGGCAGCGACGGCTGCGAGCGCAACGAGGCCAAGCGGTATGTTGATGTAGAATATCCAGCGCCAACCGGCAACGCCCAATAGGTCGGGTGCGTCGGCAAAGAAGCCGCCCAGCAGCGGGCCAATAACACTTGCGACAGCAAACACAGCGCCAAAGTAACCCTGATATTTACCACGCTGGCGGGGCGGAATGACATCACCGACAATGGCGAGCACCAAGCTCATCAGGCCACCACCACCGATACCCTGCAGGGCGCGGAATATGACGAGTTGGTCCATGTTCTGGCTGAATCCGGAGAGTGCCGAGCCAATCAGAAACACAACAATAGAAATCTGGAACAGCTTTTTGCGGCCGAACAGGTCGCCGAGTTTACCGAAAATAGGTGTCGTGATAGCGCTAGTGAGCAGGTAGCTGGTAGCGACCCATGAGTATTTATTGAGCCCGTGCAAGTCGGTTGCGATTTTTGGCAGTGCGGTACTGACGATGGTTTGGTCGAGGGCCGAGAGCAGCATGGCCAGCATCAGTGCGCCCATGACAATCATAATTTCGGCGTGTGAACGTTCGACAGGCTCTTCGATGTGCGGTGCCGCTGCCGCATCTGCGGCCGCAGTACGGACCACGTCCGCCACTTTGGGCTTACGTTTAAATAAAGTTGCTAGGGTCATTTTGTCTCCTTGGGTTCTGCCTTTTCTATTTCTGCTTCGATGTGTCTGGACATTTTTTCCTGCACGCGCAGCATCAGCGCCAGCTCGTCGGTTTCCAGGCTACTCATGACCTTTTTTAATAGGCGCATGCGCTTTTCCTGCAGCGACCGCAGCTTTTGTTTTCCACCCTCGCTCAGGGAAATGTGGATGATACGGCGATCGTGCTCGTCCTCTTGACGATCCAGGAACCCTTTTGTCGCCAGACTTTCTACCAGCTGGGTAACCGCGCCGGGTGTCAGGTGCATGCGGGCAGCGATGTGCTTTGCGCTAATGGGCCCGTGATGTTTGACGATCATCAGCAGTTCCATTTGCGAAAGTGAAATGTCGTGCTGGCCGATTAAGCTGTGAAACTTAGACGCACCGGTGCGGTGCATCTGTTGCATACTGGCAAATATAGCCTCGATAAGTTCTTCGCGTTGCATAGTAATAATTAGTTTAGTATGTAAATAGTATAGCCCCTAAACTATATAGTGTCAAGCAGTTTTGGGTGAGAAATCTCATAGTTCCCCGGAGTGTTACGGGGTATTATAAACGTAAGCAAAAGGAGGGCGCAATGGTAACAGAAGTTGAAATACGAGGCAAGGGGTGGCACGGTGACCCGGCCGGGCATGCGCGGGCCGGCCGCAAAGGCGGTCAGGCGAGCTCGGGCAATTTCAAAAACAATCCGGCCCGTGCTGCTGCTGCCGGTCGTAAGGGCGGCCGGGTAAGTCCCGGCAATTTCAAAAACAATCCGGAACGGGCCCGTGTGGCCGGCCGCAAAGGCGGCAGCAGATAGCTGGTAAAAAAGGAAGGCGGTGCGTCTATGAACATTATACTATGGATTATTTTTGGAGCTTTGGCAGGCTGGATAGCCTCCATTATCGCGGGAACCAATGCCCGGCAGGGCGCCATCGGCAACATCGTCGTGGGCATTGTCGGAGCGGTTATCGGCGGATGGATCGTACGGGCGTTGGGTGGCAACGGGGTGACAGGTTTTAATCTGCCCAGTCTGTTGGTCGCAATTTTGGGTGCGGTCATTTTACTCTTTATTGTACGGCTGTTTGTGGGTGGTAAGTCTTCACGCGGTACATAAGATAGATAGAAAGGATTTCTTCTATGCCTCCGGATGACGAACATTATACTTACAACGTACTCAGTAACGAGGACAAAGAGCTTCTTCTGCGACATGGCTATGTGCCAAACGAACTGACGCCCGAAGAGGCGCGTGAGCTGCTGACGGATTTGCGCGACGAAACCGACGGCGATACAGATAGTGACCGGCTGAGCACCGAGGCGCCGCCGGACGAACGCGACGGCACTCAGTAAATCTTCTAAATCATCCCCTGGCTCTTGGCGTGTTCGTGCTTCTTCTGAGCTTCCGCAGCTTCCTTTTTAGACTGTTCCACTGCTTCTTGCTTGATTTTTTCGGCTTCCCGCTTAGCTTCTATTTCGTGGCCGAACTCGTCCGCCATGTCCATGATAGTTCCCATAATAGGTTCCTCCTTATTACATTATGTTATTCACCCTGATGGTTATCGGCGCCTAAACGCTCCAGCATTTCAGCAAGCTCGTCTGTCGGTAACTGGCTGCAGTCAATATTGCGCTGCAAGGCTATGACGTACCCCTGTATGATGCGCTTTAGGCGCTTGGCGTCCTGCCGCCAGAACCGGCCGATGGTGGAAGTCTGGTCTTCGCTTTGGAGCACCCGACTGGTAATGCTGACCGTCCCCAGAAACGGACCGACGGTGCAGGTAGCGTTCAGTACGTCTTCTATGCGTAAGCTCATGACTTCGGCCATCCGGAAGAACTGACGCTTGGTAATAGTGACTTTCGCCCGGTCGACGGTCATAGTGTCCGGAAACAGTGTCAGGACGGTGGATGCACGTGTTAGCACCTGGTTGGAGCCTTCGATAGCCTGTCTGAGCTCTTGCTTGGTCTCATCGGCACTCATGGTGCGGTGCTGCGTTTCACTTACCGGTGGCGACATTTGCGGAACGGCTGAAAACCGGTCGGACATAAGATGTACCTCCGTTTACCATGTACAGCATAACGCCTGCAGGGCGGTTTGTATGTAAGATAACGTACTTAACGCATCGAAGGAATTAAAATTTTGTTCCTCATCTGAAGAACCTCCATCGATAGCAGGAAAGAATGGTACTTGACAAACTATATGGATTGTAGCACAAGTGGTATAGTTTGTCAATCTTCCTACCTCTGTTATACTGGGTAGCGATGAACGCACAGGATATTCGGAATACCTATCTCAAATTCTTTTCTGACAAGATGCGGGGGCACAAGCAGATTGCCCGGGCGCCGCTGGTGCTGCAAAACGACCCGACGACCTTGTTTACGGGCAGCGGTATGCAACAGCTCATGCCGTACTTGCTGGGCGAGCCGCACCCGGAGGGCACGCGGCTGGTCGACAGCCAGCCGAGCTTCCGTGCCCAGGACATCGAAGAAGTGGGCGACAACCGCCACACCACGTTTTTCGAGATGCTGGGCAACTGGTCTTTGGGCGACTACTTTAAAGCCGAGCAGCTGCCGTGGATGTTCGAATTTATGATTGATGTGGTGGGGCTCGACATCGGCAAGTTCTATGTGACATGCTTTATCGGCGACGAAGCCAACGGGATTCCGAAGGACGTGATAAGCGGTGAGATCTGGAAGCGACTCTTCAAAGAAAAGGGCGTCGAAGCTGGCGAAGTCGAGGTGGGCAGCGAGGCAGACGGCTACAAAGTCGGCACGCCCGAAGGTGCCCGTATCTTTTATTACGATGCGAGTAAGAACTGGTGGTGCCGTGGCGGCAAGATAGCCGACATGCCCGTGGGCGAGCCCGGCGGTCCAGATAGCGAAATGTTCTACCGGTTTGACGACAGCCCGCACACCGACGCTGAAAAGCAGCGGTACGGCGAATTGTGCCACCCCAACTGCGACTGCGGTCGGTTTATGGAAATTGGCAACAACGTGTTTATGGAATACGTGCGCCGCGAAAAGGGGTTCGAGAAGTTGCCGAAGCAAAATGTAGACCAGGGGGCGGGGTTGGAACGCATTGCCGCCGCAGCGTTGGACAGCCCGGATGTATTTAAGATTTCACTGTTGTGGCCTATTATCGAAAAGCTGCAAGCTATTTCGGGCAAAAGCTACGATACGCACACCAACAGCATGCGCGTCATTGCCGACCACCTGCGCGGTGCGACCTTCCTGGCCGTGGACGGCGTGGTACCCAGCAACAAAGAGCAGGGCTATGTCATGCGCCGGCTGGTGCGCCGGGCGGTGCGTTTTGCGTTTGACCTGGGCGTGGAACAGAACTTTTTGGAGCAGGTTGTGCCGGTTATTGCCGACCTGTATGAAGCCGACTATCCGGAAATTAAAGCTGCCCGCGACGACATCGTTGCGACCATGGTGAAGGAGGAAAAAGTCTTCCGCCAAACGCTGCGCAAAGGCTTGGGTGAGTTCAATAAGTTATTCTCGGAGGCACAGTACCGTGCCAGCCCGTCTTTACGGGTGGCAGGCGTCCCTTCGCCGCAGAGAGGGGTGGGGCCCACCCCTCTTGCGGAGTCCTCCAAGAATAACTTATTAAACTCTGGCGAAGTTTTGTTCAAACTGTACGATACGTACGGTTTTCCTCTGGAGCTGTCAGTCGAGGAGGCATTCAAGCGGGGAATTGACTTGGGCGAAAACTGGCAAGCGGAATTTGAGGCAAAAATGGCCGAGCAGCGGGCACGTTCGCAGACTGCAGCCAAGGGCGTATTCAAAGGTGGCCTGGGCGGCCAGACGTTGCAGCACAAAAGGTATCACACCGCCACGCACCTGATGTACCAGGCACTGCGCGATGTGCTGGGCGACCACGTAATTCAGCATGGCAGCAACATTACGGAGGAAAGATTGCGGTTCGACTTCAGTCACCCAGACAAAATGACGCCGGAGCAGATAAAACAGGTTGAAGACATCGTGAACGAGCAGATAGGAAAAGACCTGAAGGTGAGCTTTCAAGAATATCCAACGAAGGTTGCGCGTGAGGAAATGGGTGCGCTCGGCGCTTTCGGTGACCGCTACGGCGATACAGTCAAAGTCTACAAAATGATTGCCGATGACGCCGACAAGCCATTCAGCTTCGAAATCTGCGGTGGCCCGCACGTGGACCATACACTGCAGTTAGCCGAAGACAACAAACGCTTTAAGATCCTCAAAGAGGAATCAAGCAGCGCCGGCATCCGCCGGATTAAAGCGGCCTTAGTTTAAGCTTTGCGCATATAAGCGCGGACAGTCAGCGGCGCGAAGACAATGACGATAATGGCGGCCCCAAGCAGACAGTACCAAAAGTCACCGGCGATCATGCCATGATTGGCTAGGTCGCGGACGGCTGATACCAGGTGTGACATGGGGTTTACCTTGACGAACGCTTGCATCCAGCCCGGCAGCGAATTAATCGGCACAAAAGCGTTACTCAGGAACGACAGCGGGAATATGAACAGCATGGCGATGGCTTGTACGCTCGATGCGCTGCGGGCGATGACACCGATGAACGCGAACACCCAGCTCAGGCACCATGCCACCAGAATAGTCAGTAAACTGCCTGCGGCCACCCCAGCGAAGCCGCCGTGCGGACGGTAGCCCATGCACAGGCCCGTAATGAATGTCAGCACCGTCACGATGAAATATCGTGTCGTGTCAGCCAGTAGCGCACCAGCTAACGGTGCGATGCGGGCAATCGGCAGCGACTTGAAGCGGTTGAATACGCCTTTATCCATATCTTCGCGCAGCTGCGTACCGGTGACCTGGCTGGTCGTAATAATGGACATCGCCAGAATACCGGGAATAAGTTGTGGTAAATACGCCGATACGTTACCCGAAATCGCGCCGCCGAAAATATAGCCGAACATCACCGGAAACAAGATGGGTTGGATGGCAACGTCGGCGAATTGTTCAGGAGTCCGGCGCATTTTGCGCAAGTTGCGGATGGCCATGGTCCAGGTGTCGCGAAGGGTCTGTTGGAGCGATGCACGGTTCTTGAGGGTGCGCTCGCCAGCCGGGATGATAGCAGTTTCGTTCTGCATGATTATTTATCTCCTTCCGTGACCGCGGCGGGTTTGCCGGTGATGGTTAAAAATACTTCGTCGAGTGTGGGCTTCTGGACGCTGACCTCTTGCACATGGATGCCGGTATCTCGCAGTGCTACCAGCGTGTCAGTTACTTTATCGGCATTGCTCATGGGCGCAACGAGCAGAGCGGGCTCGGGGTTGCTCGTTTTGGCACCGAGCGCACGCTCGACAATCGGCGTCGCTTGAGCAATATCGGCTTTCGCTGTAAGTTTGAGCTGCAGCGTGGCAGTACCGATACTGGCTTTAAGCTCGTTGGCCGTACCTTCGGCAATAACTTTGCCGTGGTCGATGACGGCGATACGGTCGGCCAGTTGGTCGGCTTCGTCCAGATATTGCGTAGTCAGCAGCACGGTCGAGCCGTTCGTGACGAGTCGGCGGATGGTGTCCCACATCTGGTTCCGGGTGCGCGGGTCGAGGCCGGTTGTCGGTTCATCCAGGAAAATCAGCGGGGGCCTGCTGATAAGACTGGCTGCTAGGTCGAGCCGCCGCCGCATGCCGCCGCTAAATTTGCTTAAGGGACGCTTGGCGGCTTCGGTAAGCCCGAATTCTTCGAGCAGTTCGGTAGCTTTCTGCTTTGCCTCCAGCGGTTTCATGCCTAGCAAACGGCCGAAGATAACTAGGTTTTCGGTGGCTGAAAGTGATTCGTCAACGCTGGCGTCTTGCCCTGTAACGCCGATGAGCTGCCGCACGATATGCGCTTCGTGCATAATGTCATGACCGAATATCTTCGCGCTACCGCCATCGGGCCGAAGCAATGTCGCCAACATGTTTATAGTGGTGCTTTTACCGGCACCATTTGGGCCCAGCACGCCGTAAATACTGCCTGCCGGTACCTGTAGGTCTACGCCGTCGACCGCACGGTTGTTGCCGAAGACTTTGACGAGCCCTTGTGCATCGACCGCAAGTTCAGAGTGAGATTTTGCCATACTGCGTATGTCCTTTAACAGTGTTAAATTATATGCTGCCTATAAATTTAACACTGTTAAATTAACGCGTCAAGTGCTAAAATGCAATATATGAGAGAAGATAGGCGTGCAAAGCAGTTGGCTCATCTGGCAGCAGCGCAGCAGCGCAGCCAGGCACGGTTAGATGCGCAGCGCCGGCGTATCGATGAACGGTTCGCCCGTGTACGCCAGCGCATTACGTCCACAGAAGATACACCGAGCGACGATCAGCAGCGAATTATCGATGCCGCACTGGAGCTACTGGACGAAGTAGGTTTGCAAGAACTGTCGCTTCGTAAACTGGCGGCCAAGCTCGACATACAGGCACCGGCACTGTATTGGTATTTTAAAAACAAAGAAGACCTGACCGACTATATGGCCGAAGCCATTCTTAAAAAGGAGTTTGTGGGTACGATGCAGCGCCAGGACGATGAGCCGTGGCAAGACTGGTTGGTTACCGCGTGTAAACGGCTGCGGAAAGCGATGCTGGCGTACCGTGACGGGGGGCGGGTAGTGACGGGTGCGCATTTCTTCCCGGCGACTACGCTGCTTGATTTTTTTGAAATGGCGCTCGCGTCGCTGGTCAGTGCAGGGGTGTCTGTGGAGCGGGCCGGAATGATTGCGGTTACCGCGGTGCATTTTACGTTTGGACGAGTGATAGAGGAGCAATCCATGCCGTCCGCCGCGGAGATTGCGGATATCAACCGGCTCATCATCGGTCGTTTGCAGCAGAGCCACCCGCATGTCGCAACCTACCGTCAGCATCAGATTGAAACCGGTATGAGCATGGACGATGAGTTCGACGATGCGTTACGGCTGATTATACATAACAGCTATACACGGTGATTTCAAGAGTAAAAGGCGTAGAGGAGAGGGGCAACAAAGATGAACGTACGGATTAAACGAGTGTATGAAGAGCCATCATCGGATGATGGCAAGCGGATACTTGTGGACCGGCTGTGGCCGCGCGGGCTGACCAAAGAAAAAGCCCGTATTGACCTTTGGTTGAAAGATATCGCGCCAAGCGCGGAGCTGCGCGAGTGGTTCGGACATGATCCGGAGAAATGGCCTGAGTTTCAGAAACACTACCGGAAGGAATTGGAAGCGAACGATACGGTTGTCAATCGGCTGCATGCGGAACTGCAGGACGGTCCGGCAACGCTTGTGTACAGTGCCAAAGACGAAACGCACAACGATGCTGTAGTGCTCCAAGAATTCCTAGTAAAGTAGCGCCAAACCGTAAGCGGTAACAGGGGTAATGTGCTATGGCATTATTTACATCACTTAAAACCTGTTAGGTATCCGCGGTAGTGGCGGAAACTGTGGATAACTAAGTTGACCGGTCCGGCGTATGGTTGTAGTATCCCATGCACGAGAGAGGTTGGTGGGAGGCAGCTCTTATATAAATATAAGGAGGGTATCCCATGACAGAAGTCAGACTTTCTGGCACCCAAAACATAAACCTCAATCAGTTGATGATTGGCTTGTTCGGCATTGTGGTCGCGGCTGGCGCTTTCGTCGTCATTATCACAAACATTATGGTCAACTCCAAGGTGAATGCGTTGGCTTCTGACCAGAACAACCCGGTCACGGTTACGCCGGCCGCCCAAACGAACTACGCTCCGGCCTGTGTTGCGCCTGCCACCGGTACTACCAACCCGGTCGCTGGCATGGGCGGTACGGCTTCGCCCACGGCATTTGCGTGGACACCCGGCGGTGCACTGCCATTCGGCGGAACATACAGCCCGTCCAACTCGTCGGTGATTACGACTACTTCAACCAACACGTACACTTACCTGACGGACAGCTACAACACGTCCGACACGTCGAACACACAGAGCTGGGCCTGGGACAACGGCAACACCGACATTCGCGATAACGGCAACAACTACGCCCACAACAACGGCAACAGCTACACGTACGCTCCCAGCACCACGACCACAAAGACGACCAACACTACTACGACCACGGTGAAAAACAACGGCAACACCACCGCTACTAACAACGGTAACAGCACCACCAGCAACAACACCCAGACGTGGGATCAAAACAACGGGAACACCAATGTGAGCAACAATGGTAACACCAGCGACAGTGGTAACGGCGGCAACACCACCAACACGACTAACAACAACCAGAATAACAACGGCAACACCAATGTGAGCGACAATGGTAATGGCAGCGGCAACACGGCAAGCCAGGACAACAGCAACCAACACAACAACACTGGTAACGCTACCAACAGCGGCAACTCCTCTAGTAGCAGTGACGATCACAGCACGACGGTAGACATCTAGACCCTGTCTCAAATACAAAGTTCAATAGAGAACCAAAAAGCCTCTGCTCCCAAATACGGTGCAGAGGCTTTTACATGTAGATTTATCAAAAATGGCTGGGGATGAGGGATTCGAACCCCCGAATCACGGGACCAGAACCCGTTGCCTTACCGCTTGGCCAATCCCCAACATGTGGTTAACAGGGGAAAATTATAGCAAAGAACGGTGCCAATTTCCAGTCGGTAGGCAAAATGTGGCTAGACAAGGTCGCGGCGGCGAAAACTAAGGTGTGCAAGCAGGCCGCAAGCGAGTGTGAAAACGGCGAAAAAGACAATGGACGACCAACTGAACGTGCCATGCAATATGTCTGCGGTGCGGTAGTAATGGTAGGGAAATATCGGGCTGAGGTGTGTAAGCCATGCCACACTGCTGCTCAGCGAACTGATAAGGTAGCCGCCTACGCCATATACCACCGATATACCGAGAGCTGCAGTTTTGCCGCGACCGGTGGCGGTCAGCAGGAAGGCGGTAGCGCCGAAGGTCAGGACGAGCATGAAACAGGCGAAACAGGCGGCGGCAATATTGCCAAGCGGTACGCCGATATTCACCAATTTTGAAAGCACGAGGGCAAGGAGCGAAGCAACACAGGTAACGACGAACACGATCAACACGCCCGCGAGCGCTTTCGCACACAGAAGCCTCCCGCGTGATAGAGGGCGTGCCAGCAGCGACTCGAGCGTACCTTCCGATTCTTCCCGGCCGATCAGGCTCGTGCCGAGGCCGATTGCCAGGATTGCGAGTAAGAGTGGCAATGTGAAATATATGAGTTGACTGTTCAGGTAACCGACGGGTGAGAAAAAGTCGGTGCCACCGAACAGTGCTTCGGTACTGCCGCTTAGGGAACCGAGGCTCTTGTTCAGCTGATCGGCCTGGCTATGGATGGTGGGGTAAAACGCCAGTGTGAACGCCACCAGGGCGGCGACACCGAACGACCACCAGAGGATGCTCCAGCGGCGTTGCCATATTGTCCAGCGTATGATTGTTCGCATACTATTGTTTCTCCCTGCTCGTGGCGTGCTGTGTATTTGCGGCGCGGCGTCCGGTAGACATGCGTGAGTTTTCATCTGTCTCGGCATCGTTCGTGTAATAGTGCATGAACAACTCCTCGAGATCGAGCTGTCGTACTTCGAGTTGTACGACCGCATGCCGGGCCAGGACGGCCAAGAGCGGTGGTAGTTCACCATGTAGTTGTATGGTCACCTGGTGTGCATCGTGCGCGGTTACGTGCAGGCCGTGCACACGCTTTAGTTCTGCGAGCGGCGGAGCCTCCTTGAACGTTACTTCGAATGTGTGGGCCGCTTCGCGGATCATCTCAGCGATACTGCGTTCGGCAATAAGCCGGCCGCCCTTGATGATACCCACGCGGTCGCATACCTTTTGCACCTCACTCAAGATATGGCTGCTCATAAATACCGCCGCCCCGCGCGTTTTTGCCTCAGCCAGAAGTTCATAAAACGCCTCTTGCATGAGCGGATCAAGCCCGCTGCTTGGTTCATCCAATATGAGAACGTCAGGCTTGTGCATAAAAGCTTGGATAATGGCAAACTTCTGCCGGTTGCCGCGGCTCAGACTGCCCAGACGTGTATGCGGGTCGGCCTTGAGCCGCTTCACGAGCTCCTGCTCATACTTCGCATCGACACCTCCCTGTAGCGTGCCCATATAGCGCAAAAACTGCGCACCGGTCATTTTCTGATAGAGCGCCATGTCGCTGGCCAAATAGCCGACCGAACGTTTTACGGCCACACTGTTTTTCACCACGTCCAGTCCCAGAATGGTGGCCTGTCCGCTGGTGGGCTGGATAAAATTCATGAGGGTGCGGATGGTGGTACTTTTGCCGGCACCGTTCGGGCCCAAAAACCCGTAGATCTCACCGGGACTGACATGCAGGCTCAAACCTTTGAGCGCGTACGTGCTGCTGCCCGAATATTTTTTGCTCAGCTCCCATGTATCGATGAGTGCGTCATGTGCCATATGGGCATAGTATAAGCACATCGCGGACAGAAGTCGATGCTACTGCAGCACGTTGATGGCTCGTGCCAGCACCAGCACCACGGTGATGACGGCCACCAGCGCCTGCACCATCATCATAAGTTTGGCCCGATGGGTCAGCGGCTGAGTGTCGGCGGAAGCGAAGTTGGTGACGTTGGTGGTCGAAAGGTACAAATAGTCACTGAAACCGGGGAGCCAGTTTTCGCCGGCGTAGGTGTGGTGTATCATCTGCGGAAAGAGAAAATCGCGTCGCGCCTGGTTGCTGGTGCGCCGGTCGGGGCCGTTGCCGTCCATTTCCCAGTACCACAGCGCGAACATGAACACGTTCGTCACGTATATGACCAGGCCGTTGAGCAGCAGGCTGCGGCCGCTGAGCTCTGTTGATCCGAACAGCAGCGCATCTATAAGCAGGATAAGCGAAAATATATTGATGGCCGCGATGATAGCTATGAGGGTTAGCGCCAGGTTGCGCCGTGGCCGCGAGAACCCGGTGTAGCCATCGTTCGTAGCCAGGAAAAGCCCGAGCATAAGTAAGACTTCCGGTACCACCAGCCATAATTTGCTAAAAGGTAGGAGCGAATTGCTGGTTACCAGCTGCAGGCCAATGACCGCTAAAACACCCAGCTGCAGATGCCAGATGGGGTCATGCGTCTTGTGAAAAACTTTGCGTACGTGGCGTCTTAACTTATTAGTGTGGGCGGTCTCGGTCACAGGCTGATTATATCACGAGAAAAAGTCGGTGCCTTCCAGCTGGGGCGGGAGAAAGCCGCCTTCGGCCTGGAAACCGGCCTGCCATTTGTAACCTTTGTTGTAGCCAAGGTCTTTCATGAGTTTGGTGGGCGCGTTGCGCAGGCTTAATGGTACGGGCAGGTCAGGGTAGCCTTTGGCGGTGGTAAGTGCTGCCTGCATGGCGTTGGCAACATCGCGGGATTTTGGCGCCTTTGCCAGGACAGTGGCGCAGTGGAACAGGTTGTACTGTGCCTCTGGCATACCAATCCGCTCCACGGCCAAAAAGGTTGAAACGGCCAGGTTGAGCGCTGCGGGTGCCGCCATGCCCACGTCTTCGCTAGCAAATATAACCATGCGCCGTGCGACAAACTTGGGGTCTTCGCCAGCCTGGAGCATACGTGCTAAATAATACAGTGTTGCCGTAGCGTCGCTGCCGCGCATACTTTTTATGAATGCGGAGATAACGTTATAGTGATTTTCACCCTTCTTGTCATAGCCGGGCAGACGAGTTTGAGCAGCGGTTTCTACTACGTTTTGCGACACAGGTTTTTTACCAGCCAGCTGCAATGCAAGTTCAAGATTTCCGAGTGCAATCCGTGCATCACCGCCGGAAAGTTTGGCGAGTAGCTCTATGCTCGCCTGCGGCAGCTTTTTGGTGCTGAGTTTGAGCGCTTTGGCTGCCCTCTTGACAATGGTGGTAATAGCGCTTATGTCAAGGGGCTCCAGCACGACGACCCGTGAACGGCTGAGTAACGGGTTGATAACCTCGAAACTGGGGTTTTCGGTGGTGGCCCCGATGAGCACGATGGTGCCATCCTCCACGTGGGGCAGGAACGCGTCCTGCTGCGCTTTGTTAAAACGGTGTATCTCGTCGACGAACAGGATGGTACGTTGTCCAAGCCGCTGGTTCACCTGTGCGTCCTCTATAACGCGGGTAACGTCTGCTTTGCCTGCCGTGACCGCACTGAGTTCTATAAATGCCGCCCCGGTTTCCCGGGCGATAATGCGCGCCAGTGTGGTTTTGCCGCTACCAGGCGGCCCCCACAGAATGAGTGATGTCGGCTGCTTTTTCTCGATAACCTCGCGTACTATCTTGCCGGCCGCCGTCAGCTGCTCCTGCCCCACGACCTGCTCCAGCTTCTCCGGCCGCATACGTTCGGCCAATGGTCTTGTGTCCATATCTCCATTGTAGCCCAAATGGACCAGTAGGCAGAGGTATTGCATAAAATTATACATTGTTGTATAATAGTAACAATATGGATGCACACGAAAATTTACCTTCGTCCGGGATAGATAGACGTCAGTTCTTAAAGCTAGGCGCTGCTCTTGGAGTTGGCGCGCTGCTGACAAGCTGTGTTGCTGGCCATGAGACCGCCACGCCCTCCCGGGTGTCGACGGTTCCCGATACACATCCGGAGGACACGGCTCCGCAGTATGAGGATCCTATCGGTGAAGCACCGACTACCCCAAGGAGGCGCGTAGAACGTGACCCTGCTACTACTTCGTGGTCGTACAACTTCCAGAAATTGCCCAGCGGGTCATTACCCGCAGCGGACTGGAACTTCGAGACAGGTGTCAAAGCGGCTAGTTATAATAAAGAAGCACAAGTGTATACCAGCCGTCCGGAGAATGTCCGGATCGAGAACGGGGTATTGGTCTTGGAAGCAAGAAAAGAAAATTTCGCTGGTCGCCGTTATACTTCGGCACGAATTAATACCGAAGGGAAATTTAGCTTCCAATACGGTCATCTGGACGTCGACATGATGTTGCCACAAGGGGTAGGTACGTGGCCGGCGGCCTGGCTGTTGCCGCGTGCGGGAATCTACAAGCCCGGGAGTTTTGGAATAGCAGAGTCGGATCCGAACGTCTGGGCGCTTAACGGAGAAATTGACTTCGAGGAGGCCATAGGCAGTATTCCCCGGCAAAATATTCCTGCCACGCATAGCTACAACTCTTTGCAACGACCGACAGTGTACACTCCGGTGACTGTTGATACCGCGTACACGGCATTCCATAAGTACGGTGTCACCAAAACACCGGATGCAATAACATTCACTCTCGATGGCAAACCATACGCCACCCGTACCCGCAGCTCTGAGGATCCGAGGGAGTGGCCATTCAATCAGCCGTACTATCTGGTCCTGAATCTGGCAATGGGCGGCGACTGGGCGGGTACGAACACGGCAGAGTTTCCGCCGGACGGTATCGACAGTAGCGCAGGTTCATGGCAACTGAAAGTTCGTTCCATCGAGTACGCCCCCTTGTAATTGAGCCGGGAAAATACTAGCCAGCATCGGGTATGGGTTGACATCATGGATAATTTAGTTTATTATCACAGACATATAGTAGACGAAACTAGTGCTTCGTCATCCCTGAAAATTATTCGAGGGAGACGATCTGTTTGCCTGCTATAGACCTTTTATAACTGGATATTGGTAATTTCCCTCCAAGAACTGATGTCGACTATTCCCAGAACGGAAGTGAGCAACATGTCTCAGAAGGTCATCGAACGTTTGGAGCCGCTTTTGGCTGCTCTTGACGAGGATTTTTTGGAGTCACCGCACGTCGCTGCCCTGGTGCCTGCCTACAACGAAGAGGAGATCATCGAGCGAACTATAAACTCGCTCATGGCTCAGACGTACGCACTACGGGTATTGGTCGTCGCGAATAATTGCAAAGACGGGACTGAAAACATCGTTCGATCGCTGCAAAATGTCTATGGTGAGGAAAAGCTGCAACTTGAGGTCATGCCCGAGAATAAATATAAGAAATCGGGTGCCCTGAATTACGGATTTTCTTTGCTTGACGAGCGCACAGAGTATGTGTTTGGGATGGACGCAGACACGGTCGTGCACGAGAAGATTATCGAAGAAGGCGTCAAACAGTTCGAACGCGAACCGAAGACGGCTGGAATCTGCTCAGCATACCGTACACTGCCGCTTAAACGAGGTGCCTCTACCTGGCAGCGCTTCTTATGGCGTCTCCAGAATATCGAATTCGGTCTGGCGAACGCCTGGCGAGTCGAGAATTACAAGAGCGCCCGGGTTTTACCTGGCGTTTCGGTCATGTTCCGTGTAGAGGCTCTGCGTGAAGTGGCTGTACTTCAGTATCTCATTGAGCAAATGACTGTAGAACACCGTAGTCATAAGCGAACCTTGAAGAAAACCGTACGTCGGCACATACGAAAGGAAGCCATTGCTAAGGTAATTGAACTACGTTCCAACCCGGAAGCCTTTCGGCGGTATGTCGCGGAGGCGAGTAGCTCACCGCTTGTATGGGCAATCGACAGTCTCGTAGAAGATTACCGTCTGACGCTCGATTTGAAAGATCTGGGCTGGGAGGTAAAATCTTCTCTGGACATGATTTCCTGGTCCGATGTTCCGCTGAAAACGTGGGGCAAAGGAGGTGTCTGGGACCAACGACAGCGCTGGTATAGCGGCACGATAGACGAGATTCGGTTGCGTGGTCTGCAGAAGCACTCGCGTTACGAGTTATTCACTATCGTACTGTTGGTGACCGATCTGTTAATGCGGCTAACACTGTACGGTTCGTACGGCTTACTGCTGCTAAGCGGAGCTTCGGTGCAGTGGTTGACGCCATTCTTATTGTTACCGCTTTCAGCGATAATTATACAAACGCGTCGATTATTGCGATATGCCGACCAGCTGGACGGATGGCAGATATTCATGACCGTGACATTGGTCGCGAATGAGCTCTATGCTATGTACAGGGCGGCAATTTACGCCTATAGCATATGGCTCAGCTACTGCCGACCGAATCGTCCTTGGTAAATCGACATCTTAGAGAAGGGTAGTAAAATGTCTCAGCCTATACAGTGGCACAGCGCGGCCGCTGTTCCAACTGCAGGAGCGACTAGTGCTCTAGCACATAACGTGCTGGGAATCACGTGGCCGGTACTGTTCATGTGGTCCGTAGTGCTTGGGGCCGCCATCATGACAATTGGAGAAGCAAGGCTTCACAGAGGTGAACGCATGCTTAAACGATTGTCTTGTGCTAACAGAGCGGTCAAGATTGACGAAGATCTGCCTCTATTTTTTCAGGAGGTTTTTGCCAGAGAGCAATATGGGCCGGAAGTATCCACTTCTTTGGCCTAGCCGTTGTCACAGGATGTCCCTGGGAGGGGGAGTTGATTACCCGTTGTGGGTAACAGCTACTTCCCGGGGCACATCCTGTGCCTACATCCAGTTATAGCAAACGTAAGTTGTGCGCCAGTGTTGTAGCCTTATGGCTCCGCTTGCAAAACCGACTTACATACAGCTTCCATGAATGTGCATTCATGCTGATGAGTCCGAAAGGACGAAAAGCTGCGAAAAGCTGCCGCTGTACCGGCAGCTTTTCGGTACTTAGAGCTGGGAGGTAATTTCGTCGAGTGCTTGAGTAACGGTTTTGACTGGTACACCGGAAGCCTGAATATTTGCCAGCTCGGTATCGAGGTTGGCTGGAGAGACTGCGTAATCATCAGGGTCGCTACTATTGCTGACCTGGTGGAATACGAGTACGAGCCATGTATTGTCTGATTTCGCCTTAGCAACCCATGCAGCCACTTGGGTCGGGGTAGTATCCGTATCGACGTTTTGGACGCGAATATCGTATGGATTAAAGTTGTCTTTGCTGTTGTATCCGGCGTCTGTCGAACGATGTGAACGGTAAAGCCCCTGGATGCCGGCAAGGACAGCTGGATTGTAACTACCATAGGGGCTAGCAAAATCTTGGGCAGCATCCGCACCAAACAACTGCTGGAGTGCGGTCTGCGAACCACCGAGTTCTTGAGAAAGTTGGGCTGGAGTAAGTTGTGCGAGATCGGGATGTGTGATGGTGTGAGATCCTATTTCGTCACCATGATTTTGAAACGCCTGCACCATGGCAGTGGTCATGTAGTTTGCAGTATTGAGCTTGCCGGAAATAATGTATTGGGTGGACGTAAAACCGTATTTTTTTAAGAGCGGTAAGCCGTTCGTATAGATAGAAGACCAGCCGTCGTCAAAGGTGAGACTGATGATCGGCTCATTGAAACCGACAGGAGTATATGGAGTAATCGCATAGTCGTCAGTTTGCAGCCAGCCATTACTGGAAATGAGCATGAATATGGTCACCGACGTAGCGCCGTCGGGAACATCAAACGTGCTGTTGTAGTGTTGCCAGTCTGTAGTTGAACCATTTGGTAGAGGATTGGGCATATTGAAATACTGTTCAGTGTCGCTGGCGTCCGTGTACATGACGACGGCATGCGGCTGCGTGTTGGTTTTATACCAGGCAGAGAATGCATATTGGCTGCCAGGGGTGAGCGTGGTGAGCGGAGTAAAGTACCACTTTGCATCGCCGCTCTCGTAGTTGGTGACGGTCACTTTTGCACTCTTGGTGCCGGTATGCGCATCGCCGCTCTCATAGGTAAATGAAGCGGTGTTTGTTCCCCATTGGTCTTTTTGCCAGTCGGCCGGTGTATTGCCGTCGGCCGTTTCAAAAGACGGATTGGCGATAGGGCTGCTAGGCGCTTCGGTAGGTAGAGCAAGACTTACGTCGTCTATCATCAGTGTACCTACTTTATCCAGCAGATGATAAATAGTGACCTTCACCGCTGAAGTAGGTGCGGTGAGGGCTGTCTGGTATTGTGCCCAGCCGGTGCTTGCGGGTGCACCGGGCAGTTCCATGTAACTGTCGACGCCATCGGTGCCAGTAAAGGCGGCCACGACCCGAGTTGCGACACCCGATTTGTAGTAATCGCTGTAGGTATATGTCTCGCCGCTAGTTATGGATACCGGATTGGCGTACCACTTCGCATCGCCGTCTGTATAGCTGTTCATCGTAACGGTCACGCTCTTGCTACCGGTATGACCGTCTGAAGTATAGCTAAAGGCCGGATCGTTCGTCCCCCATGCCCCAGTCTGCCAATCGGCTGGTAAGCTGCCATCTGCTGTTTCAAATGAAGGGTTAGCGATAAGGTTAGTATTTGCGGGCGGTACAACGACGCTGTTTTGGGTTAGACTGAAGTCGTCAGTCTGAAGCCAGCCGCTAGAGACCACGATATGGTAAACGGAGACGCTGGCCACCCCCATAGGCACCGTGAATGAATGGCTTGTTTGCTGCCATGCCGTACTGCTCGCGGGTAACGTATCTAGGTACAAGAAGCTCATAGTTCCTGCGGCATCAGTAAAGGCGGCGTCCAGTTCGGTTGAAACATCCGATTTATAGTAATCGCTGTAGGTATACGATTGGCCGGGTGTGGCGGGGACGGTGTCTGCCATCCATTTGGCATCACCACTCGTATAGTCGCTGACGGTTACATATAGACTTTTATTGCCCGTGTGGCCGCCATCTTCGTATGTAAAACTTGCGGTATTGTCACCCCAGCTATTTGAAGACCACCCTTGTGGCCGTACCGTATTGTCTGCTGTCTCGACCGAGGGATTGGCAATGAGGTTACTGCTGTCGGCACGTGCCGTGGATAACGGAATCGTCAAAATAGGGGCACTCAATAGAAGTGCTATGTATAATGAATATCGTAATCGTTTCAAACCAAACTCCTAGCCGTTAAGCTATTATTGTGATTAACCATACATTCTAATTGCATACTAGTCAAGTTATAGGTGTGTACGTACAGATAAAAATAGACTCTATAACTATAGAGGAAAGAAATAGCCCACCGATGCAGTTCCCAGGGGTTCTGTATCTGTGGGCCTTCTTCCCTTATTTTGCTTGGTCTACCACCAGCCGTGGGTTTGCCAGAAGGCAACGGCACCTGCCCAGGAGCCATACCGGCGCAGGGCATAGGACGTGAAGTACTGGTCCTGGCAGGCGTAGTCAGCGCCGCACAGGCTGCGCACCACGCCGTTACAGTCCTGGCCCAAGCCGTAACAACCGCTCGGGTTGGTAGCGTTCGGGTTGTTACCACTCTCGCGGCTGTATATGAACGCTTTCGCTGCGTCGTCCGGCAAGGCGTAGCTTGCTGCTGCTGCCGGTGCGGGCGCGGTGCTGGGGGCTGGTGTCGTGGCAGTCGGAACTGCCACGACGGGGGCCGTCGGCAGCGGCCGGTCGGGCAGCTGTTCGTCCGCGGTCGGGATACGCAGTTCCCAGCCGACATGAATGATATCGGGATCTGCAATCTGCTCATTGGCGTCAAAGATCCGGATATACGTAGTGTTGTGTGCCGCCGCGATGCTCGTGAGCGTATCGCCTGGTGCGACTGTGACGGTAACGGGTTGTGGCGTAGCGGGTGTCGGCTGGGGTGCCGACGCCTTTTTCGCTGCAGTAGTTACCGCATGCTTTTTCGTTTGGTGAAAGGCGGCTATATTATTCGTCGCATGTGACGAAGTACCACCAAAAAAGAGCGCTGCAGAAACTGCAGTCGCAAATGCGATCTGGCGCATAAATTATGGTTTCCCTCCTTTTATGGCCCCGGATAACGTCTAAACAGTGTGTTTGTGTTTGTTACGTTTACATTAATGAAATAGCTTAGACAAACCGAGTAAACCGTGTCCTAACCTCACAATTGGTTCAAAACACGCAAACTCGAGCATACCATGCACGCAAATAGTGTCAACCAGAAAAGCACAGGCGCTATATGTAGTACCTCTGAAAACAGAAGCGTTTTGTGGTCAATTTTACAAAGTTGTGTAAGTGCGCAAAAATGACAACAAAAGCGCTCTACACGTCCGTTTCATCTTCGATTTCGTGGCCCAATATCTCTTCTATGAGATCTTCGATGGTCACGATGCCGGCGATACGGTCGTCTTTTTCAATCGGCATAAGATGACTGTGGGCGCCGATGAAGTGGCGGAACATAGTGTCGAGCGCGGTCATGCTGCCGACGATTTTGGCCGCATGCAAGGGCAGGTCGATGACGCGCGGCGGATTATCGTCAAAGTCTATATCGAGCAGGCTTTTTACCAGGAGTACGCCGTGGCACATCGTCTTATCGGCATTAAAAACAGGGAGGCGGCTGTAGCCGCTGGCTTTGATTTCTTCGATTTTGTCGCTATCGATGACGGTTTGTGGGGTCAACCAGTATACATCGCTTATGGGTGTCATAATGTCGCGCACACGCTTTTCGCTCAGTTGCAGCGCGCCGCGGATAATCTCTACCTCGTCTTCGTCCAGTTCGCTTTCCTGGGCGCCCAGGTGTTCGGTTATCATCAGGCCCAGTTCGTGCCGGGTTTGCAGGCGCTTGCCTTCGTGCGGAAACAGGTGATCTAGCAGCAGCTGAAGCGGCTTGGATATGGGGTATGTCGCATATACCATGCCGCGAAGCAGCCAGGCGAATCGGGCACAAAACCCGAGTGCGTCGCGGATAAAGAATGCCTGTGGGAAAATTTCGCCGAAAACTACGGTGAGGAGCGTGGCGATAATGCCTGCCACCAATCCGTAAAACGCGCTTTCAAGCACTAGCGATGTTGCAGACACGGCCGCAACGTTCGTGAGCAGGAGCGCGCTTAAAGTTAGGTGCGTGTTCTGACGAAGCGGCATAACACTGCCGGCACGTTTGTCACCGAGTTTGCGTTTTCGTTTCAGATCGCTCAGGTCGAGCGCCATGAGCGACACATTCAGTCCCGAGCAGACTGCTGAGACACAAACGAGCAGAAGGGATATGGTAAGAGCAGCCCAAATACTCACTAGTTTGTTTCAACACTCATTTCTAGTATAAAGTTTAGCATTTCGACACCCCTGTTGGCAAGCGCCGGCAGACATGATATAATGACTCGTGAAAGCAAGCGCTGACACCAGCGCTTTATTTTTTGAAAACGCTTATCTATGCAGCAAGATCCATCCAAAATCCGCAATATCGCGATTATCGCGCACGTCGACCATGGCAAAACGACCTTGGTGGACGGGCTTTTGAAACAGTCGCAGACGTTTCGTGACAACCAGGCGGAAATGAGCCAGACGCTCATTATGGATAGCGGCGACCAGGAGCGCGAGCGCGGCATTACCATCACCGCCAAAGTTACGGCGGTGCAACACGGTGACTACCGCATAAACATTATTGACACACCCGGGCACGCCGACTTTTCTGGTGAGGTTGAGCGCACGCTAAACATGGCCGACGGCTGCCTGCTGATTGTGGATGCTCAGGAAGGCCCCATGCCGCAGACCAAATTCGTGCTGGAAAAGGCGCTGGAAGCCGAGCTGACGCCAATTGTTATCATAAACAAAATTGACAAACCGGGCAGCCGCATTGCCGAGGTCGAAGACGAGCTGGCCGACCTGTTTTTGGAACTGGCCGTGCACGAAGACCAGCTGCACTACCCGGTCTATTACGCCATCGGCCGCGACGGCAAGGCGTGGGACACAGTGCCGGCCAACCCCGAAGCCGATGCGAATCTAGATGTCGTTTTTGACGCCATTATCGGCAAAATCCCGGCTCCGAGCGTGGAAGTCGACAAGCCGTTCCAAATGCTGGTAACCGCGCTCAGCTGGGACAATTTTAAGGGCAAATACGCCATTGGCCGCATTACTCGCGGTGCAGTAAAGGCAGGCGACCAGGTTGTTTTGTGTAAAAAAGACGGCTCGCAGGTTAAGGCCAAAGTCGAACTGGTATTCATGAGCCACGGCGTGTCGAAGTTTGAAGTGCCGGGCGGTGTGGCGGGCGACATTGTGCAGCTAACGGGCATTGCCGACGCGCAAATCGGCGAAACCATTGCCGACGCCAATGAGCCGGAAGCATTGCCGACCATCGAGGTCGAAGCACCAACACTGCGTATTTACCTGGGCCCAAACACCAGCCCGTTCAAGGGCCAGGAAGGCGAGTTTAACACCAGCCGCCAAATAGCCGAGCGCCTGCAGAAAGAGCTGGAAACCAACGTAGGGTTGCAGGTGGAAGACGACGGCATTGGCTTTACGGTCGCCGGTCGCGGCGAACTGCACCTGGGCGTGCTGATAGAAACCATGCGCCGCGAAGGCTTCGAGTTTGAGGTCGGCCGGCCGCAGGTGGTGACGCACGAAGAAGGCGGCCAAACGGTGGAACCGGTCGAAGAAGTCGTCATCGAAGTACCCGCCGAACATGTCGGTACCGTGCAAATGGAACTTGGCCAGCGTCGCGCCACTTTGAAGGAACAGTTTGCGAGCCCGAAAGGTGTCACCAAACTTGTCTATGAAATGCCGACGCGCGCGCTGCTTGGTATGCGCAACATACTGCTTACCAACACCAAAGGTACCATTGTTATGAACAGCCTTGTTACTGGCTACCAGCCGCAAGGCGCAGCGCTGCAACAGCTGCGCAACGGTGTGCTGATTTCGTTTGAAACCGGCGTTTCCACACCGTACGCGTTGCAAAACGCCGAAGCTCGCGGCACCACATTTGTGGGCCCGGCCGAAAAGGTCTATGCTGGCCAGATTATTGGCCTGAACACCCGCCAAGAAGACATGGAAATCAACATTTGCAAAGCCAAGCACCTAACCAACATGCGCGCCAGCGGCAGCGACGGCACCGTGCAGCTTGTGCCGCCAGTTATCTTTACCCTGGAACAATGTTTGGACTTCATAGAAAACGACGAACTGCTGGAAGTAACCCCCAAAAACCTTCGCCTCCGCAAGCGCGAACTGGACCCCAACAAACGCAAACGCGCCAAATAAACTGATTGACGTTGCAATGCAGTGTTAGGAGTTTTACAATTTCCGCATAAACTAGGGAGTAGTGATGCTATACATGGAGAAAGATGATTTATTGGCGCAAGGTAGGAGCGGTCTTAATCTGTTGCAGTTTCCTGACCCAAAGGAATATAGGCTATATGATCGAACAATTTTTGAAGCACTAAGCGACTGGACTCAGCAGCTGCTGGAAGTAAACCAGATCCGAGATATAAGTCAGGCATATCACAAACACAGTGCTCCTGAGCAGCTTATAGTCCCCGCTGAGGCTAGCCAGCCACTAGTAATAGTGCAATCCATAAAACGTGCAATGGAGATCTCAAAAGCTTATAAGCCAAATGATAATTATCGAGACGCTGGCTACTTAGTTCCACTAAGTAGTGTTCGGAATTCAGCAGAAGTTTCAATAAGTGTTGCTCCTACAGAAATCAGCACAGAATTTAGGCCACTCTTTAGTATGGTTACACAATCGAGCCAACAGGGGAGCTACTCATCATATATGATTGGTGACGAGAGGTGGTCCATAGGTGGATCAAGAGGTTTGGTTCACGAAAGTAGTAACTATTCAAATACGCTGGATCGTAAACTTCAACCAGAAGTTAAGGGTATATTAGCTCTTCTTGGCTATGACGATACGGCCTTTCAGTGTAGCAAGACTAAAACCTTTGGGGAATACCAGGAAGAAATATGTGCAAGCTTTGACAGCCAGTCACATTATTAGAACCATTGCTAATTAAACCTATATGTGCTAATGTATAGGTATTGTTCGTGAGATTATGGTCTCACCTGAATCCGGAGTTATTTGTTACCAAGTAGTTGACACTCGCTGGATTCTCTAAAAGAGAACAATCCTAGAAGAGTCAAAAAACAACTACAACTAAATAACAGAGGATTATCTATGCCTTCAAACCAACGGCGCGGCTATGCGTATAAAAGCAGCCGCGCACCATACGCGCGCAAACCGCGCGACAACAACCGCAGCCGCAAACCAAAGCACGGTCAGTACATTGACCCTGCCCGGTTTGTTAAGGTTGCACAGCCGGTAAAGATTGAAGAATACGTGCCCAAGCACAAATTTACCGATTTTAACGTGGATAAGCGCTTGCAGGAAAACATCTTGCGCAAGGGCTTCGAAACGCCAACGCCTATTCAGGACCAGACGATTGAGCTCGGGCTAGAAGGCAAGGACGTGATTGGCATAGCCAACACCGGTACCGGCAAGACGGCTGCCTTTTTGGTGCCGATTTTGAACAAACTCATGACCGACAAAACTGCCAAGGCGCTCGTGGTAGCACCGACGCGCGAGCTGGCGCAGCAAATCGAACAGGAACGTCGCCTGCTCAGCCAAAAAGGCGGCGTGTGGGGTGCGCTGCTGATTGGTGGGAGCAGCTACGGGCCGCAGCTGGCCGACCTGCGCCGCAACCCGAACATCGTGGTTGGTACGCCTGGCCGTATTAAAGACCATATAGAACAGCGTTCGCTGGATCTTAGCAAATACAACCTGGTTGTTTTGGATGAGGTAGACCGCATGCTGGACATGGGGTTTGTGAACGACGTAAAGCAGTTGCTGGGGCAGTGCGCGCCAGAACGCCAGAGTTTTTACTTTAGCGCGACTATGGACGCCCGCGTGAGTAGCCTGATAGAATCGTTTAGCCCAGAAGCTGTGACGGTAAGTGTAAAGCAGGGTGACACGAGTGATAACGTGCACCAAGACGTGGTGCCATATGCCGGCAAGGCAAATAAACTGGAGGCGCTGCATACGCTGCTCATCGAGCCGGTAGTTTCCAAGAGCATTATTTTTGAAAGCACACAGCGCAATGTAGAGCGGTTGGAGCGTGACCTGCGAGAGCGTGGCTTTGATGTCGTTGCGATGCACGGCGGCAAAACACAGGGTGCGCGCAAGCGTGCGCTGGACGCGTTCAAAGGCGGCAAAGTGAGTGTGCTGATTGCAACCGACGTCGCTGCCCGCGGTATAGACGTAGCTGATGTGACACATGTGATTAACTACGGTTTGCCGCAGACCTACGAAGACTACACGCACCGCATCGGCCGAGCGGGTAGGGCGGGTAAGGTCGGCTACGCCCTCACTTTCGTCGAACAGTAGAACCTATGAGAGAACCGAGATAGGTTCTCTCATCGCGCGGGCACCGACAGGTCGGGGGCCGGCTGCTCTTTCCTGGGAAGCGTAAAAATAAAGTCAGAATTTACTTCTGACTTTATTTTAATTTGGAAAATAATTCTCTGTATGCAAGTTTCTCGGATACAATGAGTGTATGACGACGATTTATTATAGCCGGGCGCGGGAGCGCGCGCTGCAGACGGTTGATACACCGCGGGCCGGGGCATGGGTGGTAAGTGTAGCGCCCGACGCAGCCGAGCTTGACGCGTTGGCGACCACGTACAAACTGGACCGCGACAACCTGGAGGACTCGGTAGACATTTACGAAGCACCACGTGTAGAGACCGAAGACGGTGCGGTGTATATTTACACGCGTTATTGTTACCCCGAAGGCAAAGAAATTGCCACCGAACCACTGCTTATCGTGTACACAGCTGACTGTTTGCTGGCGGTTCTGCACGCTAAAACATCCATTTTGGACAGGCTGACGGGCAAGACAACGGACGTGGTAACGACTCAAAAAACCAAAACACTGTTGCAGATATTTTCGGAAATAAACCGGTCGTACGAGCTGCACATGCGCAAAGTTTCGCGGCAGATTTTGCAGCTGCGCGCACACATGCGCCAGTCGTCATTGACCACTCGTGAGTTTGTGGGGATTATAGAGATAGAAGAAGATTTGAATGAGTTTTTGAGCGCACTGCAGCCGCAGGCGTACCTGCTGACTTCGCTTCTGAACGGTAAATATTTACGACTTTACGAAGACGACCGTGATATTATAGAAGACATAGAACGCTCGACCGGCGAGCTCATTACCCAGGTGCAGGGCCGGTTGCGCACATTGGTGAACATGCGGCAGGCGTACGACGCCATTGCAACCACCAACCTGAACGCGACCTTCAAACGGCTGACGAGCATTGCTATTTTCCTGACCATCCCGACCATTATTGGTGGGCTGTGGGGCATGAACGTATACATACCATTTGAGCACCTTCGGCATGCGTTTTTGTATGTGCTGCTTATAATTGTGCTGCTCGAGGTCGGTGTTATTTGGTTCTTCAATCGTAAAAAATGGCTGTAAGAATAATGAGAGAACCGAGATAGGTTCTGGGTTCATCTTTGGTATACTGGACCGGTAGTGACGCGTACAGCACAATCTCATTCAGCGGTTCGGATTTTTGGTATTTCGGCACTGGTGACGGTCGGCGGTCTTTTGGCGGTGCTTATCGGCATGGGGCCGGCAGCACTCTTGGTGACAATAGTACTTGTTGTCATAGAAACTGTTTTCAGCTTCGATAACGCGATCGTGAATGCCAAAGTGCTCGGGCGCCTCAGCCCCGCATGGCAGACGGCATTCCTGACAATCGGCATGGTTATCGCTATCTTTGGTATGCGTCTATTGTTTCCGCTGGTAATCGTTGGTCTGGCGGCACACTTGAATCTTGTCGATGTGTGGAACCTGGCACTCCGCCATCCTCATGAATATGCCGACAAATTGCATCTGGCGCACCCGCTGATTGCGGCGTTCGGCGGCGCCTTCCTGCTGGTGCTGAGCTTAGAATTTTTCTTGAACGGGCAGCATGAGGTGTTGTGGTGGACAAAAGTAGAACAGCAACTACGTAAACTGCGCAGCGTGTGGCTGCCGGCTGCAGCCGCTGCCGTGGTCGTACTGTTGGTGGCGTGGCTAAATGACGCACATAGCGGCCAGATACTGCGGGCCGGTCTGCTGGGCGTCGCAACGTTTGTAGGGGTGCAACTGTTTACCGCGCTGCTGTCCCGCGGCCAGCCGCAGGGTAAGCATCTGACAGGTTGGGCGGCATTTTCATTGTTTATGTATTTGCAGATACTCGATGCTTCGTTTAGCTTCGACGGAGTGATCGGCGCTTTTGCAATTACTGATGTAGTGGTGCTGATTGCGGTTGGTCTGGGCATAGGTGCGCTGTGGGTGCGCAGTATGACGGTGTACATGGTACGGCGCGGTACACTTGAACAATATATATTTTTGGAGCACGGCGCATATTACACCATTGCGGTGCTGGCTGTGGCGCTTTTCTTGAGTTTGTTTGTAGAAGTGCCGGACGCTATCACGGGGCTTATCGGTATCGGCATCATCGGCAGTGCGGTAGCCGCTTCGGTGCAAGCCCGCAGGGAAAAACGGTGAACGAACTTGCGTTTTTGGACGGCCCTGCCAGTGAAGTAGCGCCGCTGCTGCTCGGGTGCGAGTTCGTGCGGGAGTTGGACGGTCAGGAGCTGGTGGTACGTATCGTGGAGACGGAAGCATACACTCAGGAGGATGCCGCCAGCCACAGTTACCGTGGCCGTACGCCGCGCACGGAAGTCATGTTCGGACCTTCGGGCCATTTGTACGTTTATTTTACCTACGGTATGCACTATTGCATGAACGTTGTTACGAGCGGTGAAGGACATGGTGCCGGAGTATTGATACGCGCTGTCGAACCGCTGCAGGGCGAGGAAATGATGCGCGAAAACCGGGGAGGAAAGACCGGCGTGGAGCTTACGAACGGCCCGGCCAAAGTCTGCCAGGCACTGCGTATAAACAAGACATGGGGAGGCCATGATTTGCACGAGGCACCGCTCCAGCTCATTGTTCGGCCGCCGCTGCCGCAGGCCCGGGTTGCACAGACCCCACGGGTCGGAATCTCCCGTGCGGTCGACGTACCCTGGCGGTTTTACGAACGCGGTAATCCGTACGTATCTACTCGGTAAAGGTGTAATCAAAATTACTGTCGCAGCCACCTGACCGGCAGTAAGATATATATGGAAACTATGTTTTCCGTTGAAAAGGGCCCACTCTATACGCGGCCCTTTTAAAATGGCAAAGACTTCTTTTGGCAGGCCGGACAATACCCTTGTAGCTCCAGCTGATGCCGTTCCAAGCGCAGGCCGACGCTTTCGGCCATGTGGCGGACATATGTCTCCAGTTTGCTATCTTCCGGCAAAATAAAAGACCGGTCACAACCAAGGCAGGTGGCGTGGTGATGGTGCTTGTGGAACGCATCGCTTAGTTCCAGCTTATATTTCCAGCCCATCTGTATACGTTGGACGATACCAAGTTGTTCGAACAGTGCGACGGTACGGTATACGCTTGCGCGGTCAACGCCAGGGCACCGGGCGATAAGGTCGCGTATGGTAAGGGGTTCCTCACCTTGCAGGGCCACGAACACCGCCAGGCGTGGTTTCGTGAGACTTTGGCGGGATTGCCGAAGCGCTTCGGCTAGCTGGTCAACAGGCTGCATAGTCGCAATCATAGCATATATTGCGATATATTTGCAGAAATTATGCTCTGTTGCGTATTATAGCTGCATGATTGTATTTTTGCTGACCGTAGCCGCGAGCATCGCCGCACTTGCCGGTGGCTACACTGCTATACGCAGCCGCACGCACCTGCATGTGGCGCTGGCACTCACTTCGGGTCTGGTCCTGGGCCTGGTCGCATTCGATTTGTTACCAGAGATATTTGAAGGGATAGAGAGGCATGATCTGAATCCTGCCTGGCCGATGGCGCTGTTTGTGGCCGGCTTTCTGATGTTCCATGCCATAGAGAAATTCATACTGGTACATGAGGGTACTGAGGGCGAGTATAAAGCGCACCATCACCCGAAATTGGGTATCGCTCGGGCGATAGCGCTCGCCGGCCACAGCTTTTTGGATGGCTTGAGCATCGGTGTCGGATTCCAGGTGAGTACAGCCGTGGGTACTGCGGTGTCCCTGGCGGTTATCGGCCACCGGTTTGCCGATGGCTTCGACACCGCTAACTTCATGCTGTTGCATCACAACAGCGTGGCACGCATACGGCAGTTGCTGACGTTCGTCGTCGTGGCACCGATTTTGGGTGGTCTGCTGAGTCTGGTCGTGACATTTTCGGAAGCCGCACTTGCTCTCTACTTGGGATTCTTCGCGGGCGTACTTATGTATATCTCAGCCAGTAACATTTTGCCACAGGCACATGCTAAAGCTGAGCCGTACCGTGCGGTTGGTCTGACCGTACTCGGTGTTATCTTCATCTTCGTCATCACCCGCTTCGCGTAGTTTGCGGTCGTGCGGTAACCGGTCAAAAAGGGTATACTAGGAGCTATGATTATCGCCGTGATAGTGCTGGGAGGGTTTGTACTGGGTTTGGGCCTTTTGGTGCTCAGACAACAGATGAACCAGCCATCTAATACTAGCAGTGCATTACTACTCAAAGAGGACTTAAAAAGTCTGAATGATGGTCTGGCGCAGCTGAAGGACAGTGTACAGAAACAGCTCACCGACCAGCTTGGTGCCAGTAACAAACAGATGGCCGATCAGCATGTGCAGAGCATCAAAACCATCCAGGAAATCACCAAACAGCTGACCGAATTGGAGCGCACGAACAAAGGTGTGGGCGATGTAGCGAATGAGCTCAAGACCCTGCAAGCGGTGCTGCAGAACCCCAAACAGCGCGGTGTCCTAGGCGAATTTTACCTGGAGCAGATTTTGCGGAATACGTTACCGCCCGGGGCGTACCAACTGCAATACAAACTCGGTACCGGTCTGGTGGTGGACGCCGCCATACTACTCGACGATAAGGTGCTGCCGATAGACAGTAAGTTTTCTTTGGAGAATTATAATCGCCTACTGGAGGCCGAGGGTCCGGAACGCGACCGGCTGGCGGCGGCATTCAAGACCGACCTGAAGGGCCGTATAGACGAAACCGGCAAGTACATCCTGCCCGGCAAGGGCACGCTGGACCAAGCGCTCATGTTCATACCGAGCGAGGCGATTTACTACGATTTGCTGGCGAACAAAGTCGGTACTGGTAACGTCAGCGGTCGCAGTCTCATGCAATATGCCAGTGAAAAAAAGGTGACCATCGTGGGTCCAAGTACGCTCAGTGCCATGTTGCAGACCATTCTGCAGGGGCTGCGCAGTATAGAAATCCACAAAGACACCGAAAAAATCCGCAAGAACGTCGAAAACCTGCAGAAACACCTAGTGGCCCATAATGCCTACATGCAGAAACTGGGCGGTGCCTTGAGTACTACCGTAAACCACTACAATGCCACCTACAAAGAGCTCGGCAAAATAGATAAAGACGTCGTAAAAATTACGGCCGCCGAAGCCTCTGTCGACCCACTGTTATTGGATCGCCCGCAGCTTGACGAAGAATAAGAGCTATGCGGTCGGAATGGTTTTGCCGTAGATGCCGTGCAGTAAGTTCAGATCTTTATGGCTCGCAGTCAGAAGATGATTGTTATAGTTGCGGAAAGCCTCTAGAAATGCGGTCCCCGCTGACTCGTTTGTCACGCGGCTGAACTGTTCGATGAAAGCCTGCAGGTCTTTCGGAAAACAATGGCCGCCCGCACCTCGGCCGGCCGTAGTGGCGGCTCCGGACTGGTCCACGACGCGAGTATGGCCAGGGCCGATACGGCTGTCGTCCACGACTATGCTATGCACCTGTTCCCAGTCGGCGCCGCTGGCAGTCGCAAAATCGTAGGCGATATTGAAGAAGTTGACCTTGAGTGCCAGAAACACGTTGCCGATATATTTGACCGATTCCGCGTTACGAGCGGTGGTAATGTATTCGTGCGGCGCATTGGGTAGCACGGCCATGACTTGTTCGGCCAGTTTGCGGTGTTTGGTATCGTCGACCGTTATGCCGACGATATTGCGTTCGGGGTGAGCGGTGTCTTCGGCGGCAGACTTTTCGCGCAGGAATTCGGGTGAGTGCATGATGACGATGTCAGGGAAGTCCGCCTGCAGTTTCTCGGTTGTGCCGGGCAGGATGGTTGACTTGATGACGGCAATCTTACCTTTGCCTATCAGCGGCAGGACCGAGCGGATAATGGAAAAATCGAAGCCGTTGGGCGTGGTTGGTGTAGGCACGGCTATGAAAGTAATGTCGCACTGAGCTATCTTATCTTTGTTGACTATGTACGGTTCTTCGACGGCGTAGCGCACCGGCGCATAGCCACGATTCTCGAAATCGTCAGCCATATGCTTGCCAATGAAACCCTGTCCGATAAAACCAATGAGCGGTGGCGTTTTACTTGGCATACCGTGCCCTCTTGGCTTGCTCCAAGCCGTCCTCTATCAGTGTGCGGTTGATGCGGATAAGGTCGGCGATGATGTTCAGCATGAGGCACAGGAACGCCGCAATCATCAGTACGCTGCCGACCAGCAACGACTGGATATGACCGCGGGTGGTGCCATCTGCCAGGCTATGCAAGATGAATCGGGCGAACGGGAACAGACCGATGACGAACAGCACGGTACCGATGGTACCGAACACCATGGAGGGCTTGTACATGACGTAGGCACGGATAATGGTAACGGCACTTTTGCGCACGTGTTCCCAGGTGTTTTTGAAGAGGCGGGATTCACGTGTCTTGGCATTGGTAGTCACGGGTATGCTGGTTATGGAAAGACCTTTTACGCCGGCCTGAATAATGGTCTCGGTGCAATAGCTGAACCGGGTGATGGTGTTGATGCGCAGCAGCGATTCGCGGCTGTAGGCGCGGAAACCGCTGGCGGCGTCGGGCAGGTCGGTGCCGGCGGCTTTGTTCACAACCGTGCTGCCGAGACGCTGCAGGAATTTCTTGAACGGCGAGAAATGGTCGATGGTATGCGTCTGCCTGTCGGCAATGACTATGTCAGCTTCGCCGCGGACGATCGGCTGCACCAAGTCGGCAATGCGCTCCTGCGGGTACTGGTTGTCACCGTCGGTGTTGACTACGATGTCGGCGCCAAGCTCCAACGCCTTCAGCACGCCGTCGTGAAACGAGCGCCCCAAGCCTTGGTTACGAGCATGGCGCACAAAGTGCTTCACGCCATACTTTTTAGCGACCTCTATCGTGCCATCCGTCGAACCATCATCAATAATCAGTACGATAACCTCGCTGACGCCCGGTATTTCTTTCGGAATACTCTGCAGTACCAATGGCAACGTCTGTTCCTCGTTCAGGCACGGCACCTGCACCACTACTTTCAAATCTTTCATCTTGCAGAGCAGTATACCACAAGTCGCTATTGACATATGCTGGATAATTTGCTACAATAGTGCTCACTAAGGTAATTTCTCCTCAGGATTCTTTGGCTTTTACCCCTGTAAAGCCCCCCAGTTTATCAAAACGTTTGCATATATTTTTGCTGCGCTCTCGCGGCTTTTCAAACGAATAATCAATAAGTTTCCAAAAGAAAGGAACCTATGAAACCAAACAACAAAACCCGCGGCGCGGCGTTTCGCGCCCTAAAACGCAACCAAGACGACGCTCAGCGCGTGGTCGGCAGCTATGCGCCCGCCCAAAAACCAAAGCGGGCAAACGCCATTGTCGACCCGGTTGACAAGCTCAAAGTGACATTTTTGGGCGGGCTGGAACAAGTCGGCGAAAAGAACATGGCCGTTATAGAATACGGCAACGACGCGCTGGTGCTGGACTGCGGCAACGAGCTGGGCGTGGATCTGCCCGGCATAAACTACGCCGTGAACGACATAACCTACCTGGAAACGGTGCGGCACAAACTAAAAGGCTACGTGATAACCCACGGGCACCTTGACCACATTGGCGGCCTGCGTTTTGCGGTGCCGCAATATCCTGCACCCGTTTACGGTTCGCGCTATACCATTGGCGTGGTAGAAAAAACGTTTGCCGACGAAGCAAGCGAAAACGGGCTGAATTTTACGCCCGAACTAGTAACGGTGAATGCGGACAAACATGAACGGCTGAAGCTCGGCGTATTTTTTGTGGAATTTGTCCGCATGACGCACAGCATTCCCGACCCGACGGCCATCTGCATAGATACGCCCGTTGGTCGCATACTGGCTACCGGCGATTTCCGGCTGGACCCAGAACCGCTCGACAACATGCCGAGCGACATCGGGCGGCTGAAGCAGCTGGGCGACGGGGGCGTATTGCTTTTGCTCAGTGAAAGCAGTTATGCGACCGAGCCTGGCCGCACGCCTACCGAGCACACGTTGCAGCAGAGTTTTCACGACGTGATTGCGCGGGCACCCGGTCGTATTTTCGTCGCTGTGTTTTCCAGCAACATCAACCGCACACAGATGATAATCAACGCTGCGGCAGCTGCTGGCCGCAAAGTGGCGCTGGATGGCCGCAGCATGCTGGCGTATCTGGAAATCGCCGTTCGGCAAGGTGTGCTCAAAGTGCCCAAAGGCACCATTGTGCCCCTGCGCGCAATCGTGAACCTGCCTGACGACCAGGTGCTTGTGCTGTGCACTGGCGGCCAGGGCGAGCCCAACGCCGCACTGCAGCGTATGAGCACCGGTGAGCACAAGCACATAACACTGCGCGAAGGCGATACTGTGGTGGTTAGCTCTTCACCTATTCCCGGCAACGAAATCAGCTACGATGCCATTAGTAATCGCCTGAGCAAGACCGGCGTACGACTGTTCCGCCACCCGACACACGAAATCGATGGCTGCGGTCCGCTGCACGTGTCGGGACATGCTCGTCGCGACGAGATGGCTGAGATGATACGCCTGGTGCGGCCCAGGTTCTTTGTGCCGGTACATGCCGGTCATTTGCGCCGCCGCTATCATGCCGAGCTGGCTGTTACCGAGGGCGTGCCGCGCGCGAACATTCTGTTGCCAGAAAACGGCGACAGCCTATACTTTACGGCCGACACGGCAGAGCAGGGCGAACAAGTACCCCACGGCAGTCTACTGGTCGACCAAAATGGCCAGGTTGTCAGCGGCGTTGTCGTGAAGGACCGGCTGATGCTCGGCGAAGAAGGCATCGTGGCGGCGGTGCTGACGGTAGACAAGAAAACCGGCAGCCTGCTTGCTAGCCCGCACATTCTCAGCCGCGGCTTCATCAACATGAAAGAGAGCGGCCAGCTGGTGGACACGCTGCGGGCAGAACTGCGCCGTGCTGTGCGGCAGCGTTTTGGGCGCGTGGAGCTCGACCGTTTCAAGGCCGAAATTCGCGAACACATTACGCATTTTCTGTTTGAGCAAACCGGCCGCAGCCCCATCGTCATACCGGTCATAAACGTAGTAGGCGGCCAAGCAGAGGCCAAAACGGTACATACGGCCAAACAATCGCAAGCCAGCGCAGACAAAATCAAAGCCGACCAAGAACGCCGATTCCAAGCCATGCGCACCCGCCTGCTAAACCAACCCCAAAGCAATTAGGATATACTTAAAACCATGAGCTTACCCGAAATACGGATAAAAAATGCCTGGTTGCTGCGCGACCATGCGTCGGAGCATTTGAATGAGCTGTGGGGCGACGGCACGCCGCTGCGGACGCACGAAGAATATGAGACGATTGTTGCGACGTATCAAAAAGCTTGGTGGCCGTACGAGCAGAAAATCCTGCAAGGTATGTGCGACACCTTTGGCCTGACGTTTCGACAAGCTATTATTGACGTGTATATTGCACCCTGGTTCTCTGCATTTAGCGACCCGATGGTGATTGGCGTCACGAACAAGCCGGACCGGTTTGTTGAGATACTGACGCACGAACTACTCCACCGTTTACTGACCGATAACGTCCAAACGGCGTACGACACTGAATATGACGTGTACTGGCGAGAGTTGTTCGGGAAAGAGTTGGGCTGGAACGTGCTTCTGCACATACCGGTGCATGCGGGGCTCCAGGCTGTATTCGACGACGTGCTGCACGAACCAAAACGTACCGAGCGGGACCAGCAGGAAAGCAAAGAATGGCCCGACTACAACGCTGCGTGGGAATACGTAGAAAAACATGGCTACAAGGAAATCGTCCAGCAGCTTAAGGATTCTTATAAGAATCTGGCGATAAAGGAAAAACAATGAAAGCACCAGAACTAGCGACAGAAAATGTTGGTGAACCGGACAAAGACGGTTTGGAGTTTCAGAATGTGAAGTTAGAAAGCAAGGAGGCTGCCGGGCAAGAAGTGACTATCGAGCGAGCGAAGCCAGAAGACGCCGAAGCCATAATGACGCTGAAGCGTTCGGCTTGGCTCAAAGCATACGTTAGTCCCGAACATGGCATTACCGAGGAAGATTTATTCGCAAAGTTTGATTTGCCGACTGCGATAGAAAACTGGCGCGGGGGCATTGCTAGCGAGGCGCAGCAGAGCGACAAAGCCACATTCGTCGCCCGCGTACACGGCAGGGTCGTTGGCTATACATCGCCAGACACCCAAGACGGTCAAAAACGCATTGGCGCGCTCTATGTTTCGCCCGATGAACAAAAGCATGGCGTCGGTAGCAAACTGCTGCAACGAGCCATAACCTGGCACGGCCGGGACGACGATATATACCTGCGAGTCGTGAGCTATAACCAAAACGCCATTGGGTTTTACGAGCATTTTGGTTTCCAGAAGACGGGCAAGGAATGGGCAGAGGAATACGACGCAGAGCAGGGCATGAAGCTACTCCCCGAAATAGAAATGGTGCTTAGGCACGTTTGAGGAGGTCGATGGTGAGGGCGGCGGTCCACGAAAAGTTGTGGGCGCCGAGCGGTTCGGCAGTGTTGGGGTCAAAATATTCGGCAAAACCGGATTTTCGTACCATGTCGAGCGTGGTTTCGCGGAGAGCGGCGGCGTGGTCTTTGAAACCGTAGCGTTCCAGCCCGTCAATGATGAGCCAATTGGTGTTTACCCACGTGGGGCCCTGCCAGTAGCGTTCAGGATTAAAGTCGGGGCTATCAAGCGGTACGCTCGGCACGGCGTAGTTCGCACCGAATTTCTTACTGTCTTCCAGCTGTGCGACCAGTAACTTTGCCCGTTCTTTACTGACGGTGCCTGCATAAAGCGGCATAAGGGTGGCGAGAGACGGCTGTTTGAGCAAGCGGTGCGTGACAAAATCGCGCGAATAGTAGCTACGGGCATACTCGTCCCACAGAGTGTCGAGCGCATGATCCGATTTTTTCATATTGGCTAACAGTTCGTCGGATAGATCGTGTTTGAGATATGTGGCAATCTCCTGTAGACGGTGGTTCGCACGGATAAAAATGCAATTGAACGTCAGATCTTCGATGGAAAATAAACCGTGATCCAAGATGGCGTTGGTGTCGTACAGCTTACGGCGCAGCCGTCGCTGCGCATCAAACAGGCTCAGGATTTCGAGTGTGCTGAACCGTTGGCCCGGCGGCACATAGTGCAGGTCACGACGGAACAGGTTGATAATCCAGTCGGTGCGGGTAGCGCGGATAATCCGGACCCACCAGGGCATGAGATGATCGTGCAGCTCATGCATCCAGGGTGGTGTGTTGTCGAGTCCGGTTTCCCAGGGGTGTAGCTGCAGCACTAAGCCTTCCTGGTGCGGGTCACGCTCCGCGTAGAGCCACTCGTGGTAGGCGATGAGGTGCGGCAGCGTCTGCTTGTACCAGCTTTTGCGCTCGGCTGCGTTCAGTTTCTGGCCGACTTGCCAGATAGCCTCAGCCAACATGGGTGGCTGGGTGATACCGCTGGTAGCGATATTGTCCGGGGAAAACGGATTAAGCCAGCTGCGCCAGACGTTGCGGTCACGTCGGTAGGCTGGCTTGTCACTAAAAATCATATTGGGCAGCATGCCGTTGCTCCATTGTCCACGCAGTAGGCTGGTGAGTTCGGTTTTTGCTCGCTGTATGTCTAGATGCCGCAGGCCGATGGCTATGAAACAGCTATCCCACAACCATTGGTGCGGATACAAGTTTTCGGCCGGCACCGTGTAATTACCGCGGTCGTTGACAGCCAGGATGTCGGTGGCCTCAGCCAGTAGGTCTGCTGGTGCTGCGTCGGCGGTTTGGTGCTGCGGTTCGTCTGGCGTAGCGCTCATGCTAACCAGTATACCTGTATCTTGCCGTATCTATGAAAAGTTGGTATAATTTTAGTTATATGGACGGGCGTGCTATAGAAAAATTTGCACATGAGCATAAAAAGGCCGAAGTAATCACCGGTCTTGGCATTGCTGGTGTGGCTGGTGCCGCTAGCGCCTACATTGCCCGTAAGAAACATTTGGAGACAATTCGTACCTTCGCTGAGACACCGGAGGGCAGTGACCTCACCGCCCGGACCATTTTTGAGGCAGAGCTTCTCAAGCCGGAACAGCGTCAGCTTATGATACACACCGCAGCCCGGATATATTGCGCAACCATGTTCAGTGCCAACGGTGTTGTAGGCAGACAAGCGCTTCTTGAGCAACTTGACACGAAGCGTCATCCGTTACAGACAGTACTGAAATACCTGAGCGATACCCCACAGGAATACGGTGACCCATGTATAGCCAGGCAGCGGGGCAGACTCGATGGTTCCGAAGGATATGTCGCGTTATCCCGGCTGGTGGGACTTATCGAATCGGAGGGTCACGAGGAACTCAACCAGGCGGTGTCGGAAATTGTGAGCGACCAAGCCTTTTAGCGGTAGTTCGTGAAGTTTACGGGGTAGTCCAGGTCTTGGGATTTTAGCAGCTGCATCACGGCTTGCAGGTCGTCTTTGCTGCCGCTTTGCACGCGTACGGCGTCGCCCTGAATTTGCGTTTTGACCTTGGGGTATGTGTCGCGGATAAGTTTGGTGAGCTGTTTGGCCTTTTCCTGGTCCAGCCCCTGTTTGAACGGTACCTCTTTGGTGGCTTTTAAGTTGCTTTCTACCAGTTCGTGCGAGGTGTCCAGCACCTTTTGGCTTTGGCCGCGCGTGGCCAGCTTTTTACGCACAATGTCCAAGATGGCGTCTATCTGCCATTCGCCGCTGCCAGTTACTTTTAGCCCCTTTTTATCATCCAACCATTCCAGTGCTGCCGGGGTGCCTTTAAAGTCGTAGCGGGCGTCCATTTCGCGCAGCGCCTGGTCGAAGACGTTGTTCATCTCCGCTTTGTCGTATTCGCTTACTATATCGAAGGAGAAATTAGCCATGTCCCCAGTATGACACAAAACGACCGATTAGCGTACGCTGTACAGGCGGTAATAAGACACCGGGTTATCTGCGTCGCCACTTACGGTGTGAAACGGCAGGTGCGCCGTAGTGCCGGTGGCGAGCTGGTCGAGCGCAAAGTAGCTTGCGTGCTCACCAAGACATCGAACAGTGCCTATATATGGCGGCATTGTCCGCAAGGGTCTGTCTTTTATTTCTTTTAGTCTTGCTACGTAGTGGTCCCAGGCCTCGGTGGACATGCCGGGCCGCCACTTAATAGGCTCGGTAGTTATAAAGGGCTTGCCGTCCATACCGACTAGCTGGGCAATCACCAGGCTGCCCGCAAGTTCCGCTGCAATCACAGACTCGTGGTCCCGCGGCATTTCGACCACTTCGTAATCAACGTCCCGCACACTTAGTATTTCTTGTGGTGCAAGTTGTGTCACGCTGGTCCCCCGTGTGTGTTTCATTGCCGTTAGTATGTAGTGTATGCCTACGGTCCGGTAAATGCCAAGAGACTGTAAGAATTATTACAACTATAAGAAGTTAGCCAGCGTATATACGCTGGTGTATTGAAGGCTGAAGAAAGCGTAGCAATAGGGGTGCAAGCCTTGGTATACTGTAGAGTAATGGAATATCAGAACGCCAAGGTGCAAGAGACTGCCGAGCTGCTTCGGCAGCGGTTTGCGGGCCTCAAAAACAAAGCCGAGATTTTGCGGGCGGTAGAACTGCGTGCGCTGTACGCCGAGCTGCCGCAGTTGCCGCCCGAGCAAAAAGCCGGTTTCGGCAAAGAAATTAACGACCTAAAGGCCGAGCTCCAGGCGCTTGTTGACGCTGCAACAGAGGAGGCCGAGGCGCTGCCGCCCATAGACATCACCGCACCGTTCGATGTGAATGCGCCGGCGCCGGGACTGTTGCCTGCCAAAACGGGCAGTGTACACCCGCTGATGCGTGAGCGCGACATTATACTGGACATCTTTTACCGCATGGGTTTCCACGCTAGCGAGTCGCGCGAGATTGACGATGACTATCACATGTTTTCAGCTTTGAACTTTCCCGAAGACCATCCGGCCCGCGACGATTACGACACCTTCATGACCACGCAGCAGGACGCCAACGGTCGCCGCTTCATCGCACCCGCGCACACGTCCACCATGCAGAACCGGCTTCTGAAGCAGTACGCAGGTGGGCTGGAAAAAGGCGAACCCATCGCCGTCGTGGTGCCCGACCGCGTCTTCCGCAACGAAGACCTGGACGCCCGCCACGAGCACACGTTCTACCAGCTAGAAGGCATTTACGTGGGCAAGGGCGTGCACGCCGGCATGCTCATCGCCACTCTGAAGACGTTCCTGCAGGAATATTACGGCAAAGAGCTAGAGGTCAAAACGCAGCCGTTCTACTTTCCGTTCACCGAACCGTCGTTTGAATTCGCGCTCAGCTGTCCGTTCTGCGACAAAAAAGGCTGCAAAGTCTGCTCGTACGCCGGCTGGATCGAGCTGCTCGGCTGCGGCCTGATTCACCCCAACGTGCTGCGCGAAGCGGGTATCGACCCCGAAGTCTACACTGGCTTCGCCTGGGGCTGCGGCCTGGACCGCCTGGTCATGATGAAATACGGCATCGAAGACGTCCGCCATTTCGAGTCGGCAAACCTAACCTTCCTAAGGCAATTCGCATGATACGACACATTTTGACGGCACATTGCGGCGTTAGCCGCTCCGGTACTCACTCACCGTACTTTCCCGTACGGCTCGCTCCGTTCCTCGCAGCTGCCTTGCACTGCACTCGCCAAAATGCGTCTTTCACGGGAGTTGTGGCATGAGGATTTTCATCTTTGGCGACAGCATAACGCAAGGTTTTTACGACACGCAGGGTGGTTGGGCAACACGCCTGGCAAACAAGTTGCATAGCACAACACTTGAAAATATGCTGGCTGGCAATGACAAAAATGAGTACGAAGTTTTTAACCTAGGTGTTTCGGGCGATACTGCCGGTGGTGTATTGGAACGTATGGATGCAGAGATCGCGGCGCGTCAATTAGGCAAAGACGAAGATGTAATAGTGATTGCCGTAGGCTGTAACGACTCTTTGTTAAGAGAGAATCATGTATTTGTCGATGAAGATGTGTTCTTAAAAACCGTGGAAGACCTCGTAGATAAAGCGGTGAAGCACACCAGCAGAGTGTTACTGGTCGGCTTGGCTCCTGTCGACCAAAGTCTGACGGACCCATGGAAATTTAGCAGCAGCGGTAAGCAGTACAAAAATAATCGCATAGACTTGTTCGAGGATACGCTGAAGCGCGTGGCGGAACGTAAAAACATCGGTTTCGTGCCGATTTACGATACGTATAAAGCCGAGCTGGACAAGGGTACCAAACTGCATGCAGATGGACTGCACCCTAATGACAAAGGCCACGAACTCATAGCGGAGCTTGTCAAGCCTAAGCTCAAGGAGCTGGTCGCATGAAAATAGTTAGTACGATATCAGTTGCAGAGCTCCAAGAAATGGCACAGAAAATGGACGGCAACATAGTAAAAGCTGACGTTGATATTGCCCAAAAGATTGTAATAGTTGATATGCCGATGCATTTCGAGGGCGAGCAGGAGCTGTTAAAGCAAGGTTCCAGACAGGCAGACCTTTGGGGTATTAACTTGCTGCCTGCCAAATTTGGCACTGATGACTTTATACTGTATGAATCAATGATTAACATAAAGTCGCATGATAACCAGGGTATGACCGTGCAGTCACCAATCATACGTGCACACATAAAAGCCATAATTGACGAGGTTGTCCATGAGTAGTTACCACACCGAGGCTCTGGCGAATGCTGACATATTCACGGTAATGGGCTCTATTTATGCCGAAGTCGCTCGATACGACGCGGCTATCACCAGTGGTCAGGCAGACGTGGCGCGGCAAGCCGCAAAACGAGCCGAAGAACTCATAGACTTTAGTGAGCAGCTAGAACAGTTGAACGAGGCTCAAAAGCTGGAAATCAAAGAATTTAACAAATTATTTGTAGCGCGCGTAAAAGACGCTAAAAAAAGTGCACTCGATAGCTACTTACTACCTTTCGCCGTCGCTGCTAGACTGAGGCAATTCGCATGAAGATAACGACGAACTGGATTAAGAACTTTTTGGATTTCGAGTTGCCGGCGACTCCTGAGCTGGTGGCAAAAATCGGTTCGCAGTTGGGTGAAGTCGATGGCGTAGAAAACCTGGGCGAGAAGTACCAGGGGATTCCGGTTGTGAAGGTGGTGGTGTGTGAGCCGCTCGAAAACAGCGACCATTTGCACAAGTGTCTTGTTGATGATGGTGGCGTGGTGAAAGACGTGGAGCGCGACGAAAAGGGGCTGGTACAAGTCCTGACTGGTGCGCCAAATGTACACCAGGACATGCTGGCCGTCTGGCTGGCGCCGGGTATGACCGTGCCGGAAAGCGCCGATAAAGACCCGTTTGTTTTGGAGAGCCGAAACATGCGCGGTGCCATGAGCCACGGCATGCTGGCCAGTGCCAAGGAGCTGGCGCTGGGCGACAGTCACGAGGGCTTGCTGGAAATCGACAAAGACGTCGTGCCCGGCACGCCGTTCGCCGAAGTCTACAAGCTGGACGATTACGTCATAGACATCGAAAACAAGATGTTCACCCACCGCCCGGACCTGTTTGGTGCGTTGGGCGTGGCGCGGGAAATCGCGGGTATAACCGGACATAAGTTTACTTCACCCGACTGGTACAAACAGGACGCAAAGATTACAGGTGGCGAAGGGCTGAACTTGGTAGTCGAAGACGAAATTCCGAACCAAGTGCCGCGTTTTACCGCCATTGCCATAAAAGACGTTGAAATCAAGCCAAGCCCTCTGTGGTTGCAAGTAGCGCTGCTGAAAGTTGGCGCCAAACCCATCAACAACGTCGTGGACCTGACGAATTTCTACATGTTGGTCACCGGCCAGCCGCTGCACGCCTACGACACTGACAAAGTCGCCACCGGCAAACTAGGTGCCCGCTTTGCCAAGCCAGGTGAAACATTAGCGCTGCTAAACGGCAAGACCATCGAACTAAACGAGGCCGACATGGTCATTACGGACGGCGCAAAGCCCATCGGCCTGGCCGGCGTGATGGGCGGCAGCGAAACCGAAGTCAGTAACGAAACCAAAAATATCATTCTGGAATGCGCCACGTTCGACATGTACGCCATCCGCCGCACCAGCATGCGCCACGGCCTGTTTACCGACGCGGTCACGCGGTTCAACAAGGGTCAAAGCCCGCTGCAAAACCTGGCGGTACTGGCAAAAATTACCGAAGACGTGCAGGCAATGGCCGGCGGCACCGTGGCGAGCCAGCTGGTAGACATCGACCACACCGAGGGCCGCACCAGCGTCCACCCGCCCGTAACGGTCAGTACCGAATACATAAATACACGCTTGGGGCTCAAACTGTCCGCCGACGACATGAAGCAACTGCTGGAAAATGTAGAGTGCAGCGTAGCGGTCGACGGCAGCAGTCTAACGGTAACCGCACCGTTCTGGCGCACCGACATCGAACTGCGCGAAGACGTCGTGGAAGAAGTCGGCCGGCTGTACGGCTTCGACAAGCTTCCGCAGGAACTCCCCGAACGCTCCATACAGCCTGTTGCTAAAAATACAACACTTGAACTCAAGCGCCAAATCCGGGAAAAACTGGCCAAAGCTGGTGCCAACGAGGTCCTAACCTACAGCTTCGTGCACGGCGACCTCCTGAAAAAGGCCGGCCAAAACCCCGACAACGCATTCAAAGTGGACAACGCCCTCAGCCCCGACCTGCAATATTACCGCCTGAGCGTCATGCCGAGCCTGCTCGACAAAATCCATGCCAACATTAAAGGCGGAACCAGCGAGTTTGCGCTGTTTGAACTGGGCAAGGCACACCTCGTCGAACAAATCGGCGAAGACGGCCTGCCGCGCGAAGACGAGCTATTGGGCGTGGTGGTCACTGCCGCCGACAAACTTGCTCGTGCCGGTGCCGCGTTCTACGCTGCCCGTACGTATGTCGAGAACCTGCTTGGCACAGCAGAGCTTACGTTCAAACCCATCCCCGAAGACATGCAGGCCTACGACATTACCAAGCCGTACGACATGAACCGTGCAGCGTTCATTTATGCGGGTGAAACGTTCCTGGGCATTATCGGCGAGTTCCGCAGCAGTGTGCGGCGCGCGCTCAAACTGCCCAGCTACACGGCCGGGTTCGAGCTGGACGTTGCCGGTCTGCAGCAGGCGGTTGATATCGGCGCCACGTCATACGCGCCGCTACTTAAATTCCCCAGCGTCACCCAAGACATAACGCTCAAAGTCGCCAGCGACCTGGCGTACGCCGACCTGCGCGCATTGGTGCGCGAAGAACTCGGTGCCAACGCGCCGCAGGACACACACATCCGCCTGGAGGACATCGGTGTGTACCAGGCAGCCGACGACGCAGCGCACAAAAACGTAACCTTCCGCGTACACATAACGGGCCTTAACCGCACCCTGGTAGAAAAAGAAGTGAGCAGTACGGTAAACGCCATCGCCCAAGCCGTCAAAACCAAGCTCGGCGCAGAAAGAATCTGACCCGTAGGGGAAACAGAAGTAGCGTATCGTTGCTTATATATCGATAGTATTGTATAGTCAAGAAAGCTTTTAGTTGAACAAGACTCCCGCAAGGTAGTAGTCGGATTGACCGTAAGCGACCTTTGACAGATATGGTACGGCCTGATTGCCAATGGCAATCTCTCAGACGGCAGTGCGGCGGGCGAGATCCTCTATCTCCCCCGATGTAGTGTATGGATTTTGCCATGCCGCACTGCCTCCACCCGGGGAAAGCAGGTCGTCTGCTGCAGGCAGAAGCAATCATCCTCCGGGATGCTATTGTTTTTGGACTTGCGCAGCCGACTTTGCGTTCCCCTCCTCCGGGGCGGCAGATGAACACCGAAAGTGCGGCGGGTAGTTCCCTCGCAAATAGGTGTTCCGACAAGATACCGTTGTTCTTGTTGTCGTGATCCGCGGGAGATTACGGTCTGTCGCTCCGGCTTACGTCTTTCTCTTCCGATGCATCTCGGAAGTATTACCAGCGTTCACGCGCGAAAAGGGAAGGCGGACTTCGAAACGTTGACAGCAGCGCTGCCTTCCTTTCGAACCCCCTAGCACCATATCTGTCTTCCTCCCAGAGCTGACAAATATATGATATTTGCCGGTTGTGAGAGGAACCTACACTCCAGTACAATACAACCCATGAATATAAGTAAACGACACAGCGCGGTCAGAGCTATCGTGCTGAATGGCAACAAGCTTCTGGCTATGAAGCGCAATAAATTCGGCATGCACTATCACACGCTTATCGGTGGCGGTGTTGACGTAGGTGAGGACCTGGAGACGGCGCTCCGGCGCGAACTGCGCGAAGAAACCGGGCTGAGCGTCGGGCAAGTGCGTCTGGCGTTCCTGGAAGATGGCGGCGACCTATACGGAATACAGAACGTATTCCTGTGTGAATATCAGGGCGGTGATCCGGTCCTAAGCCCCGACAGCGAAGAGGCAAAAATAACCGCGCTCGGTCAGAACACGTACGAACCGGTCTGGCTACCTGTTTCTGAACTGGGGAATGTCACGTTTCGTTCGGTGTCCGTACGCGACGCTATACTGGCCGGAACACAGGATGGCTGGCCGGCCGAGCCGCGGATGCTTGATTGGAAAGCCTAGACCTGTCAAAATAGCAGGGAACTAACGAGAGGGTAGCGATTATGGCGACAACGACGCGGATGCGTGATAGGATTTTTGCAGCTTTTGGGGCAATACTGTTTTTGGCGGGAGCCTGTGCGGCGACAGTGTATTATATGGTGGAAAACCCGGGAGGCTCAGACGCCGCTACCTCCCAGACCACTGACACTCAGAAGTCGAAGACACAGCTACAAGGCACAAAGCTTGCAAACTTCACACCGGTTGCCAAGGTAGACAGCTTACAGGTTACCGACACCAAGGTCGGCAGTGGTCAAGCAGTGAAAGCGGGAGATAGCGTCACCGTTGACTACACAGGCGCTTTGGCGGCGACCGGCGTCATTTTCCAGAGCTCACTCGACACGGGTCAGCCGGCCAGTTTTAGTCTGGACGGCGTTATCAAAGGCTGGCAAGAGGGGATTCCTGGTATGAAAGTCGGCGGTACCCGCCGCTTGCTCATCCCTGCGGCCGAAGCGTATGGGAATCAGGCTCAGAGCGGCATCCCCGCTAATTCGGACTTAGTATTTGATGTAACGCTGCACAGTATTGATGCGGGAGGGGGTAACTAATGCAAGACTTTACGCCGGTAGAAAATATACCAGAACTAAAGGTTGAAGATCGCGTGGAAGGTACAGGCGCGGTGGTAGAGCCGGGCGACACAGTTACCTGTCACTACACCGGTGCTGTTGCCAAAACCGGCGCAGTATTTCAGAGCTCGCGCGATTTCGGTAAGCCCATCAGCTTTCCGCTTTCCGGTGTGATAGCAGGCTGGACCGAAGGCGTTCCCGGCATGAAAGTTGGCGGTACCCGCCGCTTGCTCATCCCGGCCGCCAAAGCCTACGGCGCTAACCCGCCGTACGGCAGCGGTATCCCCGCCAATGCCGACCTCGTCTTCGACATCGAGCTGGTTGCCATCGAAGGAAAGTAGTCCACTGGCTGCCGTTGCTGCCGCTGGAAAGGATAGCAGGCCACGCTAGTGGCGGTAGCGTAAGGAAAACCCTTCAGGGTTTGCCTTTTAGGCCATAGAAGGCTCGTTCACAGAGATATGTCTTTAGATGAGTGGGAAGTGCTGAGCGGCATCGCAAGGGGCTTGCCCCCGGCAAGCGAGCGGTGCCATGAGTTTACGGGCATCGTACTAAAAAGCACTACATCTGGTGTATTGACGAGCAACTATTGCGCTAGTGTATAGTGGTAGGTGACTTGAACGGCCAAAACAAAAGTTCGCTTGAGCCATAAATAAAAAACCTACGTGGAGGGGGTTAGATTCATGGTCAAAAACATTACTATCTTTACAACTACAACGTGCGCATACTGCCCCATGGTCAAAAAATTCCTGGGTGCCAAAGGCTTGCAGTACGACGAAGTCAACCTGGACCAGCACCCCGAGCGCCAGCAAGAGGCTTTGGCTATCTCTGGTGCGCTAACTGTGCCCGTTACAGTCGTGACGAAGCAAGACGACAGTCGCGAGGTCGTAGTAGGCTACAATCTGGCCAAATTAGCACCAGCGATAGCATAACAAAATCAAGATACATTGCCCCGGAGTGACCGCTTTGCTTGGACTGCCACTGGCAGTCCAAATCAACCGCTTGTGCAAACGCGCCCTAGCTCGGGCACGCCCGCAGTCACTCTGAAACAATGTACCTAATGATTTTGTGCCAGAGAAAGGTATAATTGAGGTATGAGTGATACAAAGATTCCTGAACACGATGTGATTGTGGTGGGTGCTGGCCCGGCGGCTTTGAGCGCGGCCATATATACGACGCGCGAAGATATCGATACGCTACTGTTCGACCGTGCGGTGCCCGGTGGTTTGGCGGCGGTAACCGACTGGGTCGATAATTATCCTGGTTTTCCGGACGGCATTGCGGGGCTGGAACTGGCTGGCAACCTGCAGAAGCAGGCGGAGCGTTTTGGAGCGGTCATAGAACTGGGCGAAGTACTGAAGATTCATGATGAAGGCAAGTGGAAGCGGCTGGAAACGACCAGCGGCGACATGCGTGCCAAGGCTATTCTCATCGCCACCGGCAGCGATTATAAAAAGATAGGCGTACCCGGCGAAACCGAATTTTACGCCCGCGGCGTGCATTACTGCGCTACCTGCGACGGCGCATTTTACCGCGACAAAAAGCTGGTGGTAGTCGGTGGCGGCAACAGTGCCGTGCAAGAAGCTATGTTCTTAACCCGGTTTGCTACGCACATCGACTTGCTGGTACGTTCGACCCTAAAAGCCAGCGATATTTTGCAAAAAGACCTGCAACGCTACGTCGACGAAGGCAAAATAACCGTACACCTGGGCACCGCAACCGAGCAAATCGTGGGTAATGCGGACGGCAAAGTCACAGAGGTAGTGGGTAAAAAAGACGGTAAAACCGTAAAATTCCCCACCGACGGCGTGTTCGTGTTTGTGGGTCTAAAGCCCAATAGCGAATTCCTGGACGGCAGCGGGGTAGAACTGGACCACATGCACCTGGTAAAGTCCGACGAAGGTCTGCAAACCAACGTCAAAGGTGTGTTTGTAGCTGGCGACATCCGTAGCGGCGCCACCATGCAGATAGCCAGTGCCGCTGGCGAAGGCGCTACTGCAGCCCTAAAAATCCGCGAGTACTTAGAAGGCCACAAACACCCCATCCAGAATTAATGCTATAGTATGGCTATGGAGCAATTCCCTGACCATATAGAACGACAGAATCCTATCCAGCGGTTTAGTAATTGGGTTTTAGAGCATACTGTAGATAGGAAGCCAGAACCTAATTTTGTAACAGATCGAGCGACCTTGGACGGATTGACGCGTTCAGAGGTAGAGATGTTGAATAATTTTCCGGTGGGCCAATCTTCTATACGGACCGTGTACCGCCAGCCACTCCGTAAATCTAGCTTCTAGTTACTATAGCTCGGCGTAGCCGTCGTAGTAATCGAAGACTATGGAACTGCGGGGGGTGCCGAGAGCTTCGAGGTCAGTGCGGAGGGTTTCTACAAAAGCTTGCGAGCCGGAAAGGTATATGAGCGCGTCCGGCGGGGTGGCGGCTTTGATTTCCTGGGCCGAAATTTCGTTCGGCGCAATCACTTTTTGAAACGCTTGCAGCGGATAGGCGTCGGTCAATTCGCGGAACAGCTGTTCGCGCGCAGCGCGCAGCCGGTAAAACAGGAAGATGGGGCGCTCTTCTTTGCGCGCCAGCAAGTCGCGCAGCATGCTGGCGTACGACGCCATACCGATGCCACCGGCCACATACACCAGTGGTACCGACGGATTTTTGGGCAACACTAGGTCGCCCATAGCGTCACCAATGCTGGCTTCATCACCATGTTGTAAATTTTGTAACGAATGTTTATACGAACTTTGCAGTGCAAAATGTTTGGTTACAAAAGTAAGCAGCGGCTCGCTGGGCAGGTTCGTAAGCGTAAACGTACGCGAATCACTCCCAAGCCGCACATCCACATACTGTCCCGGCACGAAATCCACCGCCCGTTCCGAGCGAAACGTATATTCCCATATGCCTAAGCTGAGTTCGCGCCGGCTTTCAAAGAACACGTTCATAGTGCCACCGTTTCGTGGTTGACGAGGTCTGGACGGGCAGTCTCGATATCTGCGTTCGGGTAAAGCCAGTGCAAAAACCGCGTACCCCACAGCGACTTTACCGAATATATGTACATACGCAGCCCCGCCTTTTTTGCTAAATAGTAGCTCAGGGGATTGATAATGAGTTTGTCGAAAGCAATGCCAGTAGTTCCCACTTGCTCACATAAACGCACCATGTGTACGGGGCGAGGAACCGGGTGTTCGGCCTTTAAAAAATAGAGATATGTCGGGATGTCGGGGCGAGCCGCTTGTATGGTTGCAAGCTCCTCCGGCAGGCGTGAAACGACTACCACGGAAAGGTGTGAGTACTGCGGCAGAAGCGTAAGCAGTAGCGAAGCGGTATCGGCGTCTTTGATGTCGATGTATATCTCATGAGTACCCGCAGCATTCAGAAACGTTTCAAGCCGCGGGATGGACTCGTGATTATTTAGCTCCAAACGTTCCAGTTCGGGCCATGTCACATCTGAAATCCGGATATTTTCACGAGCGGTGCGTTGCGTCGTGGTATCGTGCATGGCCACCAGTACGTTATCCTTGGTATGGTGAATGTCGAACTCTATGGCATCAATGGGGAGCTGCAGAGCTGCCGCGATGCTGGCCGGGCTGTTTTCGAGCTGTGTACCGCGTGCCCCGCGGTGACCGATTATTTTCATCTGGTATACTAGTATATAGTAACGGGGTATTCAAACCATTACTTTTGCGACTGCGCCTCGTGCCCGTCGTCACGGGGCTCGTTGCTAAGACTGCGCTCGTAAGCGCAGACATTCGCAAAACCAATGGTTTGGACACCCGCCAGCTAAAAAAGGAGTTATTATGGCAGATTTTAACCAAGTTTTAACGCCGGGCGATTACCAAAACGGCACCGTGAATACGGTGGTAGAGATCCCGCAAGGGTCGTTTTTGAAGATTGAATGGCACCGCGACACCGCCACCTTCATGATTGACCGCGTGGAGCCGAGCATTTATGCCAAGCCAGTCAACTACGGCTTCATACCGCAGACGCTGGACGAAGACGGCGACGAGCTGGACACCTTGGTCGTGTGCGACCAGCCCATCCCGACCGGTGTGTGGCTGCAAGCCAAGGTTATCGGCGTGCTGAATTTTGTAGATGACGGCGAGGCTGACTACAAAATTGTGGTAGTGCCGGCAGACGACCGTAACACGGGCGACAGTATTGCGACACTTGACGACCTGGGCGAGCGCTGGAAGCAGAAGATTACCGAGCATTTCGCACACTACAAAGACCTGAAAAAGCCCGGCACGACCGTGGTAGAGGGTTGGGGCGATGCCGAAGCGGCCAAAAAAGTCATTGCCGAGTCCATTAAGCGCTGGAACAACAAATAAAAGTTTTTTGCATCCGGTGCGACGGTGGGATACAATAAAACCGTAAGTACTATAAACTAGTAGCAAAACAGGGGTGGAGACTGTATGAAAACACGAATAGCTATTAACGGTTTCGGGCGTATCGGCCGGAACGCCTTTAAAATTGGGTTTGAACGCGACGATCTTGAGATTGTCGCTATCAACGACCTGACCGATACCAAGACGCTGGCCTATTTGCTCAAACACGACAGCAACTACGGCATGTACGACCACGAGGTCGGCTATGACGAAGAAAACATCATCGTCGACAATAACAAGATACGCGTCTTAGCGGAGAAGGATCCCGCACTGCTTCCCTGGAAGGATATGGAAGTCGAGCTGGTCATAGAGAGCACCGGCCGCTTTACTGACAAGGATGGCGCCAGCAAACATGTTACTGCAGGTGCAAAGCGCGTCGTTATCTCCGGTCCGACTAAGAGCGACGGTGTAGACACGGTCGTGCTTGGTGCGAACGATGATAAGCTGGAGGGTTCCACCGAAGTTATCAGTAACGCTAGCTGTACGACCAATAGCCTTGGTGCGGTGATGGCCATTTTGGAGAGCGAATTCGGCGTTGAAAAATCGTTGCTGACCACCGTGCACAGCTACACGCAGAGCCAAATGCTGCAAGACGCCCCGGCCAAGGACCTGCGCGAAGGCCGCAATGCTGCTGAGAATATCGTACCGACTACTACCGGTGCAGCTATCGCTGTTACCTTGGCGCTCCCGCAGCTGAAGGATAAGTTCGACGGCTTGAGCATACGCGTTCCCACTCCGGTAGTTTCCATCAGTGACGTGACGGCGTTACTCAAGCGTAACACCACGGTCGATGAAGTGAATGAAGTGTTCAAAAAGGCTGCCAAGGAGCCGTTTTACCAGGGTATACTCGATGTTTCCGAAGAACCTCTCGTGAGCTCCGACTACATTGGCAACAGCCACTCCGGCACGGTCGATCTGGCTCTGACCAAGGTCGTGGGCGGCAACCTGGCGAAAGTCATGGTCTGGTACGACAACGAATGGGGCTACAGCAACCGGCTCGTAGAGGTCGTGGCTGACGCCGGCAAATTTTTACACAAAAAGGAAGCCTGATAGGTAAGGGGTGGCGTGAAGATTTACATCGGTGCCGATCACAACGGGTTTGACTACAAGACCAAGCTGGTAGAGTATTTGCGCCGCAGCGGTTACGAAGTCGTCGATGAGGGTGATACCACGCGTGATCCCGAGGATGATTTCCCGCAGTTCGCCTCCCGTGTCGTACATGCCATGCGGGGTGATGGTGGTCCTGACGCACGCGGCATATTGATTTGCGGTAGCGGTCAGGGTATGGCTATGGCAGCCAACCGTTTCAAGGGTATCCGCGCGGCCCTTGCATGGGACCAGGTAGAGGCTCGGGCGGCACGCAATGATGATGACAGCAATATACTGTGTCTGAGCGCCCGCGACGTCAGCTTCAACAAAACCATCGGTATCGTGCACACCTGGCTGCTTACGCCGTTCGCTGGAGCTAACCGCTTCAAGCGCCGCATTCAAGAGTTAGACGATTTGGGGGGTTAGTACGGTGTCAGTCACCATCTGCCCCACCATTACAACCGATAATCCGGATGTGTACCTGCGTCAGATTCAGCAGACGCTTGCGTATGCACACCGTATACATATTGACCTGTCCGATGGTATTTTTACGAATAACAAGCTGATGTCCATAGAGGATGTGTGGTGGCCGGGCGGCGTGCGTGCGGATTTGCATGTGATGTATAAGGACCCGCTTGAGCACTTGCCGGCTTTGTTGGCGCTGCAGCCGCAGCTTATCATCGTACACGCTGAAGCGGATGGTGATTTCCGTGAGTTCGCCAAGCTGGTGCGCCACCACGGTATTGAGGCGGGCGTGGCGCTGCTGCCGGAGACGCCAGTGGAGGCTATCCGTCCCGCACTGCCGCTCATAGACCATGTATTGATTTTTTCGGGTCATCTGGGTCACTTCGGCGGTCATGCCGATATTGAACTGTTGGAAAAAGCACAACAGTTGAGAACACTGAAGCCGACGGTAGAGATTGGCTGGGACGGCGGAGTCAACGACCAGAATGCCCGCACGCTGGCCGAGGGGGGTATAGAAGTACTGAATGCCGGCGGGTATCTGCACGGCGCAATAGCGCCTGAAACCGCATATGGTACACTGAGAGCAGCAGTCGAGGGCAACTCATGAAAACATACAGTACGAAACAACTAGAGCAAAAGGCAAACGATGTCCGCGAAGATATTATCCGTATGCTGGAGGCTGCCGGTAGCGGCCACAGTGCCGGTCCGCTCGGGCTGGCCGATATCTTTACCGCCCTGTACTTCAGCGTTATGAAACACGATCCCAAAAAGCCCGATTGGGACGAACGCGACATCTTGCTGCTGAGCAACGGCCACACGGTGCCTGTCCGGTACGCTACCATGGCCGAAGCCGGTTACTTTCCGAAGCGGGAGCTTCTGACGCTGCGGAAATTCGGTTCGCGCCTGCAGGGTCACCCGGAACGCACCCGTTTGCCGGGACTAGAAAATACCTCCGGGCCGCTCGGTTGCGGTGTGAGCCAGGCTGCCGGTATGGCGCTGGCGCTTCGTATGAACGAGCAGCTTGGCCGGCGCGTGTACGTGGTGACCGGCGACGGCGAACTGGACGAAGGCAACGTATGGGAAGCTATTATGCTGGCCGGTAAGTACCGGCTGAACAATATTACCGCCATCGTGGACCGCAACAATATCCAAATAGACGGCCCGACCGAGAGTGTCATGCCGCTGGAAGACCTGAAGGCCAAATGGGAAGCGTTTGGTTGGCACGCGCTAGAAATCGACGGCAACGACATCGAAGCCGTTATTGACGCTTGCAACATGGCCAAGGCTATTACCGAAAAGCCGGTGGTCATCCTGGCCTACACGGTGCCGGGAAAGGGCGTCGACTTTATGGAGTACGATTTCCATTGGCACGGTGCTCCGCCGAACCACGAACAGGCTGTCAAAGCCCTGCACGAACTTCGCACCTTAGGTGGCAAAATCCGGAGCGAACATGAGTGATTTGTATTTGGTAGACATTATGGCGAAGGATTTGGCGGCGGAGCCGATTCGGAAGGGGTTTGGGCGCGGGCTCAAAAGAGCTGGTGAATTGGATGTGAATGTCGTGGCGGCGTGTGCTGACCTGACCGACAGCACGCAGATGTCGCTGTTTAAGGAAGCGTTTCCAGACCGGTTCGTAGAAATCGGTGTGGCCGAGCAGAATCTGGTAACGGTCGGTAGCGGGCTGGCGGCTATGGGAAAAATCCCGTTTGTTTCCAGTTATGCAGCGTTCAGCCCCGGTCGCAACTGGGAACAGATACGCACCACCATTTGTCTGAATGACCAGCCGGTAAAAGTGGTGGGTTCGCATGCAGGCGTTTCAGTAGGACCCGACGGCGCCACGCACCAAATGCTGGAAGACATCGCGCTCATGCGCGTGCTGCCGAACATGGTCGTGATTGCGCCTGGCGACAGTGTGGAGGCCGAAAAGGCCACGCTGGCCATGGCAAAAGACACGCGGCCGAACTACCTGCGCTTGGCGCGCGAAGCGACGCCCATTATTACCACCGAGAAAACGCCGTTTGAAATTGGCAAAGCATATGTGTACGTGCCGGGCACCGATGTGACCATCATCGCTACGGGCACCATGACCTACCAGGCGATGCTGGCTGCCGAGCAGCTATACAAAGACGGCATAGACGCCGAGGTGGTGCATGTGCCGACCATAAAGCCGCTCGATGCAGAAACCATCTTGAAGTCAGTCCGCAAGACCGGCTGCGTCGTCACGGCCGAAGAGGGCCAGCGCATTGGCGGTCTGGGCGGCGCCATTGCCGAACTGTTGGCCGAAGAGCACCCGGCTCCCATCTACCGCATAGGCATGCAAGACCGCTTTGGTGAAAGCGGTGAGCCCAACGAACTACTTGCACACTTCGGTCTGGACGCCAAACATATCCGCTTAGCGGCTCATCACATAACTGAAAGGAAACGGTAATGGCTATAACACTGGAAGAAGTACGGCGAAACTGTGCAAAGGCACGGGAACGTATGGCGCAGGCCAGGGCGGAGCACTGGGCGTTTGGGGCGTTTAACCTGGACGATGAACCGACGCTGAAGGCAGTTGCTGCTGCCGCCAAGGCCAAAAACGCACCGGTGCTCGTGGAAGTCAGCCAGGGCGAAGTGGACGACATCGGTCTCGAGAATGTCCGCGACCTGGTGGACAACATTAAACGTGCATATGGCGTGGAAATGTATGTGAACCTGGACCATAGTCCAAGTGTCGAGAATGCCAAAAAGGGGATTGACGCCGGGTTTGAGTTTATACACATTGACGTTTCGCAGGCCAATCACGACGCGAGCGACGAAGAAATCGTGGCCGCCACGAAAGAAATCGTGGAGTACGCGAAGTTCACCGGCGCGCTGGTGGAGAGTGAGCCGCATTACTTCGGTGGTTCGAGCAACCTGCACACCGAGACAATTGATTACGAAGCTATTAAAAAGACGTTCAGTACGCCGCAAGGCGCCATGGATTTCGTGGTGCGTACGGGCATAGACACATTCGCGGCAGCAGTTGGCAATTTGCACGGCAAATACCCGGTGCCGAAGAAGCTCGATTTGGAGTTGTTGCAGCGCATCCGCGATATCCTGCCGTGCAACATTAGCCTGCACGGCGGCAGCGGTACGCCGGGCCATTATTTTGAAAGTGCGGTAAAAATAGGCGTGACCAAGATTAACATCAACAGCGATATGCGCGTAGCGTATCGCCGGGCGCTGGAAAAGACGCTGGCCGACAACCCCAACGAATACTCGGTGTCAAAACTCATTACCAAAGACATCGTCCCTGCCGTACAGAAGGTGGTCGAAGAAAAGCTGGCCACCTTTAATTCAACCGGCAAAGCGCTTGTGTCGTGACGCAGCCTATGGCACAATAAACGTAAGCAATAACGAAAATGGTGGGAATATGGCAGATCAAATAGATGTACTGAGCGTAGGCGACATAGTCACCGACGACTTTATTCAGCTAAACGAAAAACAAGCGTGGACGTACACTGACGAACACAATAACAAAGTGCTGGCTATGCCGTTCGGCACCAAAATCCCGTTCGACGGTCATGAAGTGATCCACGCCGTAGGCAATGCCAGCAACGCGGCGGTGGCGTTCGCGCGCCTGGGTCTGCACAGTAGTTTTGCGACCAATGTGGGTGATGACGCCGAAGGCCGGGAAATGCTTGCGGCGCTGCAGAAGGAGCACGTCGATCACCGGTTTATTAAGGTAAACGCGGGCAAGCAGAGCAACCTGCACTATGTGCTGCGGTACGATGCCGAGCGCACCATCCTTATCAAACACGAGGAATACGACTACCACTGGCCTCAGATTCACGACAAAGAGGTGCCAAAATGGGTGTATTTCAGTTCTATTTCAGAGCACGCTATTCCGTATCACGACCAAGTGGCCGACTGGCTGGACGCACATCCCGACGTCAACCTGGCGTTCCAGCCCGGTACGTTCCAAATGGACGCCGGCGCAGAACGGCTAAAGCGTATATATAAGCGCAGCGCGGTGCTGGTACTAAATCGTGAGGAGGCGGCCTTTGTGGGCGGCGGTAACCACGAAGACGTGCACGATCTGTTTGACAAGCTGCATGCGCTTGGCCCGCAACTGGTCGTCATAACCGATGGCCCCGATGGCGCCTATGCCAGCTACAACGGTGAACGGCTCAAAATGCCATTGTACCCGGACCCGGCACCGCCGGTTGACCGGACTGGAGCGGGTGACGCGTTCGCGAGTACCTTCGTGGCGGCGCTAGCCAAAGGCCACAATTTGGAAAGTGCTCTGCAATGGGCGCCCATCAACTCTATGTCTGTGGTGCAAAAAGTGGGCGCGCAGGCCGGTCTGCTGACTGAGTCGGAGCTGGAAGATTGGCTCAAAAAAGCCCCCGACTGGTACCACGCCGACAAATTCTAAGGATGATTTCCATTTTCAAGCGATGGTGCTTGTGGTAATCTGTAGGTAACGATGTCACGCGTACTTGCACAACTGATGGGGGCAGCAGAACCGCAATTACGGGCACAGCTGATGCAGCTGGAGCGGGCTGCCGGGCTGCCCGGGGCGGATATAAAGCTTATGATGGAGGTCGTGAACGGCACGCGCGCCAAGATCCGCGAGCTGGGGCTTGACCCACACGACACCACCGGTCCCGAGTTGTATCAGGCACTCAAAGCGCGGTTACAGGCCGACGAGGCACGGCTTCGCGAGGTGATTGGTCTACAAGCTCAAGCGTCGCCCACGGAGATATTGACCGTGGTAGCTCAATCGCTCGACGCGTTGTCGCTCCATACCGGTGTTTTTGTGGCCAAACAGTCAGTTATGCGCGCTGTCCTCAAGAAACTGCAGCCCAAGAAAACTATGCAGTGCCTGGGCTACCGCAGCGTCGATAGCATGCTCAAGCACGAGCCAATCGCGCAAGTGGTGGCTGCCGTCAGCCTGGTCGAGTCACATGAATGGAACCGCCGGCGCCTAAACGCGTACAAGAAGCTTACCGCCCGTGACTTCGAGATGCGGGCGGCAACGTTTTTGGTGCCAGCAGAGAAGCACTGGCCCGAACTGGCTGCCCGTCATGTCGCCGATGCCCGGCACAACCTTATCGCGGTGCCCGAGCTGGGTACAATCGTGTTACTGCCGATGGAGCATGACCTGCTGGGCTTAGCTATCACCACGTCGCTGCTGCTTATGAATAGCCTGAACGATATGCGGACACTCGGCTCATACGTCAAGCTCCAGCAAGTACGGCCCGACTTCGGTGATATATTTGCGAGGGCTATCCAGGAAGAACCGGGCGCCGGAGTCGATGTGTTCGGCGAGCAGTTATCGTGGAAGGCGGTGCATTGGTTTTATGGCAGCGGTAAGGCGCCGTACCATCCCGATGTGTTCGAGCCGCACGTCCAGCCCGAAGACTTAGGTTGGCACGAGGCAGAGAAAGTGTTGGCGCGGCTGCAGCCGGTGCTTGAATTTTGGGTGGGAAGCCAATGGCTGGCTCTCTTGGACGGTCCTAAACCGGTGTCACTCAACATGCTCGACGTGGCACTCAGCGTTTGCAATGGGCTGGATTACGGCCAGCGTCTCGCACATAACATGCGGGCTGCATTGGGGCGTGAGCTGTTGGCCCGGTACTTGCACCACGATAATCTCCACGCCCTACTCACCGGCCAACTCAGCGCCCAGCTTGCCCCTGAGCTCGCCTAGGGCGTTATATACCGAGTGGTTCCAACGGCTCGACTGCTGACGACGGCGTAAAGACATTGGTCGTGTCGCGGTGGTGGTTCACGATGGCTTTTATAACCGCGATGTCTTCGGTAATGGTGTAGAGATCTTCGTCGCCCGGACTGATGGTGTGCATGCCTTCCAGTAAATAGCTCTTTATGAACATATCGAGCGCGGTCCAGTATTCGCTGCCGTAGAGGATGACGGGTGCGAGCGGCATCTTCTTGGTCTGTATCAGCGTGATGACTTCAAAAAACTCATCCAGCGTGCCGAACCCGCCCGGGAAAAACAGATAGCCGCTGGCGCCGAACACCAGAATGACCTTACGGGTGAAAAAGTAGCGGAATGACATGTTTTCGGTAGCATATGTGTTGAGTGACTGCTCTTTGGGCAACTTTATGTTCAGACCAATGGCATTGCCGCCTACCTCCTGCGCACCGCGGTCGGCTGCTTCCATTATCCCGCCGCCGCCACCGCTCACCACTGTGTAGCCTTCGTCGCTCAGGGCAGCTGCCACTTCGCGTGCCTTTTGGTAGTACGGGTGGCTGGCATCGAACCGTGCCGAACCAAAGAACGTTACGGTGTCGTTATATTTGTTGATGAGGTCAAAGCCGTCAGCAAATTCAGTGTCGATACGGCTGACCCGTTCGGACGTTTCGTTTTCGAGTTCTCTTTGTATTATTTCCCGCTTCGGCGATTGCTGCGGGTGGTCGCTTAAGTCCATATGCTTAGTATAGCAAACCTCTTGTGCTTTCAGCGATTCTCCATATAATTACTTACACAACAAAGCGTAAGCAGTAAGGATAAACGCTTAATGAAAATTCAGAAAAATCAGCACGGCTTCAGCGTTATCGAAGCACTTCTCATCATTTTAATCCTAGTTATATTAGGCGCAGTAGGGTATGTGGCCTACAGTCGTACACAGTCAAATAAACCGAAGAATGATACGACCCAGCCAAGTACCACCACTGAAAACCAACCACAACAAGCACAGTCAGAACCACAAAGTGATAGCTTGGATGTAAGTCAGTGGGGTGTCAAAATGACCATCCCTACGCAATTCAAAGCCATGCCGCAGGATCGGGTCATGTACAGTTTGACCGACAGCCAAGATACCTTACTATTCAACTCCGATTTACAGGCCAACCTGCTCAAGAGCTGCGCTTATTCATCCCAACATAAGAACGGACCATGGGGAATTGTCCGCGAGCACGCCGGTCATTTAAAGAGTCCTGACGGCAGCACTTACACGGATAAAGAGGCAGACGCGAACAGCGCTTACATACACATTGGCGACTATTACTACCGTAGAACGTATCCAATGGTGGGTTGTGATAATGCCGTTAACCAAGTGACGAATGTCGATATGGCATATGCGGAGATGTTTAATTCACTCCAGGCAGATTAAATGACACTTTCCGAGTAACTCCCGTATATAACCAATAAAAGGCAAAGGAAACGAAGTATGAAAATTCAGAAAAATCAGCACGGCTTCAGCGTTATCGAAGCACTCATAATCATTGTAATCCTGGCCATCATCGGCTTCGCCGGCTACTTCGTGTACCACGGCAAGCAGGCTGCCGATAAGACAGACAATTCTACTGCTAAAGTAAGTCAGACTGCGAGCAGCCAAACCGCAGAAGACAGCGATATGGCACAGGTGACTGTACCTGCTAGCGTGAATGTCCTCCTGAAATATCCAGAATCATGGAAAGTTGTATACAATCAGGGCTATTATGCCGCACAGATTATCGGTCCCGGTAAAGATGTCTTTGTATACGTAGAGGCTCTAGGAGGGCTTGGCGGCCATTGTGACCCGTCAGAGTCGTATGTTGGTACAATATCCTTGGTGCGGGCCCAACCGCTCAATAATCCGATGTTCTCTCTCGTTACCTACAGCGAAAAGGGTGGGAGCACCCCCGGCAGAGTCGTTAGCGAGGTGGTTCCTACTACGGATATAGACCATTTTAAGGATGGTGCGTCAGTCTGCGATGGCTATTTAAATCAAATACTGGATGAACGCGTGCTAGGGAAGCGGCAAACAAAAGATATTAATGTAGAGAGTACGGTCATTGGCATCCAGTCAAAAGGCATACTCGCACTAGAGAGTGCTGGTAAAACTCCGACCGGGCAAGATGTTCAGTCATTTTTGTCAAGCGCTGATTTTAAGGCAGCTGTCAATATTGTCAAATCATTCACATACTAGCTAGCCTTCAATGTTCAGTAAAACACACATAATTAGCTATAAAGATGAGTATCCAATGAAATTCAGCAAGAACCAGGCCGGCTTCAGTGTCGTAGAAGTATTCGTAATTATTGTAATCCTGGCCATCATCGGCTTCGCCGGCTACTTTGTGTATCATAGCGAGCACAACTCTGACAAAGACCATGACAAGACAGCGAGTCAGGTAAATAAAGACACAAATACGTCTCCTAATAGTGCGGCAGCGGATAATCATGCCAGTACCGCTACTTACGCTGACGTACCCGCCGGTTTACAGGAGGCAATCAAAAAATAATTTGGGTTTAGCGCCCAACGGTTGCCTGGCTTCGGACGGGCAGCTACTTGACTTTACGGGTGTCCCCTCGGGCAACTATATAAACAATCTGGAAGTTTTCTATATTCAAAATGTAGCTGCTGAGGCTCCGGGGTGCGATTCGTACGCGTATTTTTCATACACTGACGGCGGTTGGAAGTTTGATTTTGGCGGCCAGGACACCCCGGCCTGCGGCACATTACATAAATATGACTTGCCGGTTGCTATTGTGGCTGCGGAGTCGGGTGACAACAGCGCTACGTGCGTAACGGGCTCTGGAACTGATGCCAAAACCATTCCCTATACAAATTAACTCCTGCGATTGTCGGCAACATATTCTTCTGCAATCACTCAACGAGTAGGTTTATACTTTTCAGTGTTTTTCCATATAATCATAAGCAGTACGTAAGTAATTTAAGATCTGCCTGAGGGCGCCACCGTGTCTACTGGCGGCAAGAAGCTTGGTCAGCCTGGCGGATATATCTACACGCCTTCGCCCGACAAATGCGATAACTCAAATGTAACATGTAAGCACTTCACGTTAACCGCTACGCTGAGCAATGGTGAGAAGTATAGCCAAAGCGACACAGATTAGTTTAACCTCCACTCCTGTTACAATATATAGGTGAATAAATTCAAACTGGTGAGTGACTATGCGCCGATGGGGGACCAGCCGGCGGCTATTGCCCAGCTGACCGACGGGCTGACTAGAGGCGACAAAGAGCAAACTCTACTCGGCGTAACGGGCAGCGGCAAAACGTTTACCATGGCCAACCTGGTGCAGAATTTCCAGAAGCCCACGCTGGTGCTCAGCCACAACAAAACGCTGGCGGCCCAGCTGTATGCTGAATTCAAGAATTTTTTCCCCGACAACGCGGTCCATTACTTTGTGAGCTATTTCGACTACTATCAGCCGGAAGCATACATCGCACGGTCGGATACCTACATCGAAAAAGATAGCCAGATAAACGAAGAAATCGACCGGCTGCGCCACGCCGCCACCGACAGCCTGCTAATGCGCAAGGACGTGCTGATTGTAGCTAGCGTAAGCTGTATCTATGGCATCGGCAGCGTGGAAGATTACGATGGTCTGGGTATCGAGGTGCGAAAAGGCCAACGTCTGGTGCGTGACCGCTTCTTGCGCTTGCTGACTGACATCCAATACCAGCGCAACGACATCGACTTCCACCGCAGTACCTTCCGGGTGCGCGGCGACGTGGTAGACGTGTACCCGGCCGGTGAAGAACTGGCATATCGTTTTGACTTTTTCGGCGACGAAGTCGACCGTATAACCAAAATCGACCCGCTGACCGGTGAGATATTAGCTACCTTAGCCGAATACAAGATTTTTCCGGGTTCACACTACGTGACACCGCAGGCCAAACTCAAAGTGGCTATGGGCAAAATAGAGCATGAGTTGGAACAGCGTCTGGCACTATTCAAGAGCCAGGGCAAATTGTTGGAAGCCCAGCGGCTCGAGCAGCGCACCCGTTTCGACCTGGAAATGCTCGAGCAGACCGGCTTCGTGAAAGGCATCGAGAACTATAGCCGTTATCTGACTAACCGCGAAGAGGGCGAGCAGCCGGCCACCTTGCTCGATTATTTTCCCGACGACTTCCTGATGTTGGTAGATGAGAGCCACATGACCATCCCGCAGGTGCGTGGCATGTACAACGGCGACCGGGCCCGCAAAGAGGTGCTGGTGGAGCACGGCTTCCGCCTGCCAAGCGCGCTGGACAATCGGCCGCTCAACTTTGCCGAGTTCGAGCGCCACGTAAACCAAGTAGTGTACGTCAGCGCCACCCCGGCAGAATACGAACTTTCCCGCTCGCCGGAACCCGCCCAGCAGGTCATCCGCCCGACCGGTCTTTTGGACCCCAAAATAGAAATCCGACCCATCGAAAAACAGATAGATAATCTCATATATGAGATAAAAGAAACCATCGCCAAACACCAGCGCATTTTGGTCACAACGCTGACCAAACGCATGGCCGAAGACCTCACCGAATACTTGGCCGAACTGAACATAAAAGTTGCCTACCTGCACAGCGACGTCGACACGCTGGACCGCACCGACATCCTGCGTGACCTGCGCCTAGGTGTCTATGACGTGCTGGTCGGCATCAATCTCCTGCGCGAGGGACTGGATTTGCCCGAAGTGTCGCTGGTGGCTATTCTGGACGCCGACAAAGAAGGTTTTTTGCGCAGTGAATCGGCGCTCATCCAAACCATCGGCCGTGCCGCCCGCCACGTAGACGGCCGGGTGCTTATGTATGCCGACCGCGAAACCGACAGTATGAAACGCGCCATAGGCGAAACAAATCGCCGTCGCGAAATCCAGGAAGCCTACAACAAAGAACATGGTATAACCCCAACCGGTATCCAGCGCGCCGTAGAGGAACGCCTGAACCAAGGCGCAAACCTGGGCGAAGAAGCCAAACGGGCCAAACTGGACCTCAAAAAGATTCCAAAAGATGAGTACGGCAGCCTACTGAAAGATCTTTCCTCCCAGATGGAGCTTGCTGCCGCCAACCTCCAGTTCGAAGCTGCGGCGGAACTCCGCGACCTCATCACCGACATAAAAGCCAAGCTGTAGACATAGTACCTCTTATGCTAAGATAGACGCAGTATGTGGTTACGTGTACCCGCCTGGGCGAAGCGCCGACCGACCAAAAGCCTCGTAGTCGTTGGAATCGTCGCGCTTATGGTGGTGGCTGTCCTAGGCGGCGGTACCTACGCCCTCTTTTTTGCCGGCTCCCCGCAGCCGAATGGCGCTGGCAGCGTCAACCTCAGCAAAGGCTTGGTCGGCCACTGGAAACTCGACGGCAACGCCAAAGACAGCACCCCGTACAGTAATGACGGAGTGGTGAGCGGCGCCACGGCGACTACCGATTACGAGGGTACCGCAAATGGTGCAATGAGCTTCAATGGTACGAACCAGTATGTACGGATACTTGCGAATAGCGCACTTAAGCCAACCGTACAAATAACTGTTGCCACCTGGCTGAATCCATCGAATATAACTAGCTCTGCCTATCAATCGGTTGTGTCGTCTACGGAAGGCGGTAGTTATCAGATAGCTATCGGGGGTACCGTTGGTTCGGCGAACTGTCCGGTCAATTCGCTCTGCTTCCAGGTAATGATTGGCGGTGGGTATAAGGCTGTGTATATCGACAAATCGGCGTTATCGAATGGTAGCTGGTATCACGTGGTAGCGACGTATGATGGCAGCTCCGTAAAACTGTATGTCAACGCTGCACTAGTGAATAGTACCGCCGCTTCGGGCTCTATCAGTGAAGTCAATACATCTCTGTGTCTGGGGAATGAAGCGCTGTCAACTTCATGCAGTGGTCAGTATTTCAGTGGTTCCTTATCCGATGTCCGCATCTATAACCGCGCCATCAACGCGAACGAAGTACAGGCGTTATATGACACCTACGACTCCAGCACCAACATAGACAGCGGCCAAGCTGGCCTGGTCGGCTACTGGAAACTCAACGGCGATGCCAAAGACAGTACACCGTACGGGGCTAACGGTACCCTTGGTTCCGCAATAACTCCAACCGCAGATAGGGAAGGTATAGCAAATGGTGCCGAGCACTTCGACGGTACGACCAACTCCATTGTTACCGTTCCGAATGCGAGTCAGCTCAATCAAACCGGGAACCTGACGGTGAGTGCCTGGATGCATCCGACCACCGCGAGTCAGCTGTCGACTGCACGGATTGTCTCGAAGTATGATGGTACAAATATAAACTACCTCCTGGCATATAGCGGCACTACCGGACAGATGCGCATGTTAGTCGATACATCAAATGGGCGCTATACTGCCCTGAGCTCAAGCACCTTGCTCGATACAAGCAAATGGTACTACGTAGTAGGAGTGGCAAATGCCGGCAACCTATATCTATACGTCAATGGTGTGTTAGCGGGCTCCACTACCTATGCCGGCACTATCAAATCAAGCAACAGCCCTTTGTATATCGGCCGTGAGACTACCGGCTCACCTTTTACGGGTGATATAAGCGATGTGCGGTTATACAACCGGGCATTGTCGGCTCAGGAAATAACCAAGCAGTACAACTCGTATAACAGTCAGATAAATCTGGGCAGCTCAGGCGGTGCTGGCTCGGCAAGCTCCGTCAATCTTACCAAGGGCTTAGTCGGCTACTGGCCCTTCAGCGGCAACGCCAAAGATACCACACCGTATTCCGATGATGGTGCAGTGAATGGGGCTACCTTGACCACCGACCGCTTCGGTCGAGCCAATAGCGCGTATAGCTTCAACGGCACAAATCAGTACCTGACACTCCCGTCCAGTCAGGCGACTAACAGTGAGACCGTAACGGTTTCGGCCTGGATTAATACCACCCAGTCAGCGAATCCCGCGTCGATTATCGAGAAATGGAACGGCGGAGGCGGCACTGTCGCTTATCCCTATGTTCTGCGCCTGGCGACCGACCATATAACATTTAACGCCTATGATGCTACGCATGCTCCGGGGGTCAGTTCTCCGGTAGTGGTCAATGACGGCAAATGGCACTTAGTTACAGGGGTGAGAACAAAGGGCGGCACCCTGTCGCTCTATATCGATGGCGTACTTAGCGGCACGGCGACCGATACTACGGTCGGTGACACCACGAATAGCGCACCTGTCGGCATAGGAGACAGAGGCTCAGTAGGTGCCTATTATTTTGCAGGCTCCATCGACGATGTGCGCATCTACAACCGGGCGCTGAGCGCCGATGAGGTGGTGGCGCTGTATAACTTGAACGACTGATACGCCGCGTCATATCCAGTGTGTCCACGATATATCTTCTGGTGCCCGGAAAACGCGGGCGGACTCGCATTTTCTCCCGTGCATCTGGTATAGTTGAGAGTGATATGGCGCGACTCTCTACGGACGATGTATTAAAATTGGCTCAATTGGCTCGCATAAAACTGAGCGATGACGAAGTAGACGAGTTCAGCGACGAGCTGAGCGCTATTTTGGGTTACGTGGAGCAGCTGGAAAGCGTCGATACGGAAGGGCTAAAGCCCACCAACCAGGTCACGGGGCTCACGAACGTCATGCGCGAAGATGTAGTGAAGGACTATGGTTACGCGCCGAGCGATTTGCTCAAAAACGTACCAAGTGTCCAGGACAACCAGATAAAAGTGAAACGGATGATCGGTTAGCTATGGCAGACTGGGATTCCATAGTTCGGCTTGCTGCCGATGTGCGCGACGGCAAAGTCAAAGCCACTGACTTGGTCGAGAGGTCGCTGAGCGCTATTGCCGAGAACGAGCAGTTCCAGGCTATCATCGCGACGACGGCAGACCGTGCGCGTGAACGGGCGAAGCAGATTGATGCGGACCCCAAGGGCCGTCTGGCCGGTGTGCCGTTCATAGCCAAAGACAACTTTTTGGTATTTGGCGCCGATACAACGGCTGCCAGCAACATTTTGCGCGGCTTCGATGCGCCGTATCAGTCGACTGCAATCGAAAAGCTCGAAGCCGAAGGTGCCATTTGCGTGGCAAAAGCCAACTTGGACGCGTTTGCGCACGGTTCCAGCACCGAAAACAGCGATTTTTTCACTACCAAGAACCCCTGCGACGAAACTCGTGTACCCGGCGGCTCTTCGGGCGGTTCTGCTGCCGCTGCTGCGTTGGGCCTGGCGCCCTTTGCGCTTGGTACCGACACCGGCGGTTCCATCCGTTTACCCGCTAGCTTTACCGGCACCGTTGGCTACAAACCAACCTATGGTCTGGTCAGCCGCAGCGGCGTAGTGGCCATGGCCAGCAGCCTGGATGTTGTCGGCCCGCTGACCCGCACGGTCGAAGACGCAGCGTATGTGCTCGACGTGCTGGCGGGCATAGACGCGCTAGATAGCACCACCATTGACCGAGACGAAGCTAGCTACAAAGTCGACGGCGCGGACCTGCAAGGCAAGAAAATCGGCATTATTAAAGAATACATGGGCGAAGGTTTGCAACCTGGTGTCAGGACAGTCATAGAAGATGCTGTAGCAAAAATTACAACGTCTGGGGCAGAAGTGATAGAGATCAGCTTGCCCAGTCTGCCGCTGGCACTGGCGGTGTACTACATACTCTGTCCGGCCGAAGTCAGCAGCAACCTGAGCCGCTACGACGGCCAGCGCTACGGCCACACCACGCCGGACGCAAAAGACCTGGAAACAAGCTACACGGAAACACGCGAAACCGGCTTCAACAAGGAAAACAAGCGCCGGATTATGATAGGCACGTATGTGCTCAGCAGCGGCTACTACGACGCATATTACAAAAAGGCGCAGACCGTGCGCACCAAGCTTATAAACGAATTTGTCGAAGCGTTCAAAACAGTGGACTTCCTGCTCGGACCGACTGCACCAGAAGTAGCCTTTAAAATTGGCGAAAACGCCGAAGACCCACTCAAAATGTACCTGACCGACATTATGACTGTGGCTGCTAACCTGGCTGGTGTGCCGGCCATTAGTATCCCCGCCGGTACGAGCGACGGTTTGCCCGTTGGTCTGCAGTTGATTGCGCCACAGAAAGCCGACCGTGAACTGTTGGCTGCCGCCAAGAGCGCAGAAGGAGTGCTAACGGCATGAACACGACACTTGCGATAATTGCTATCGTTGTTATTCTGCTGCTGGTCATGGGTAGTAGCTACTTGTTGCGCCGCAAACCAAAACAGCTCAACCAGCAGTACTACCAGGAGCGTTGGCAGGTGCTGCAAGGACTTCTAAAAGACAAAGCAACGTGGCCGCTGGCTGTTATAGACGCCGACAAACTGCTCGACGACGCGCTTAAAAAGAGTAAATACAAGGGCAAGACTATGGGCGAACGCCTAGTGAGTGCCCAGCGTGCTATATCTGATAACGACGGCGTATGGTTCGGCCACAAACTGCGCAACGAACTAGTGCACGAAAGTAACGTCAAGCTGACCCAGCGCAAAGTCAAAGATGCGCTGCTGGGTATAAAAGCGGCGCTGAAAGACCTGGGGGCTTTATAATGCGTGACGAGTACACCGTGACAATCGGCATAGAATGCCATGTGCAGTTCAAGACCAAGTCAAAACTGTTTAGCGGGGCGGACAATGACGCCCGCGAAGCGGCGCCAAACACGCTGGTAAACCACATAGATTTTGGTCTGCCCGGCGCGCTGCCGGTACTCAACAAAGAGGCGGTGCGGCTGGCCTGCAAGGCAGCATTTGCGCTGGGTACCGAGCCGCAAAAGTTCAGCAAGTTCGACCGCAAGCACTATTTTTATCCTGACCTGCCCATGGGCTACCAGATTACGCAGTACGACGAGCCGATTGTGCTCGGCGGCTCGATAGAGATCGATGTAGATGGGCAGAAAAAGACCATTGGTATTACCCGTGCACATATGGAATCCGACGCAGGTAAGTCGACGCACCCCGCTGGAGCCGATTACAGTCTGGTCGACCTGAACCGGGCCGGCACACCGCTGCTAGAGATTGTGAGCGAACCCGACATGCACAGTGCTGCTGAGGCAAAGGCCTATGCGCACGAACTCTGGCTGCGCATGAAATACGCCGATGTATCCGAAGCCAACCTGTACTACGGCAACATGCGGTTCGACGTGAACGTTAGCGTCAGCAAAACGGACGAGTTGGGCACGCGCACCGAAACCAAGAACCTGAACAGCTTCCGCAGCGTGGAACGGGCAGTGGAATACGAAGTGAAGCGCCAGATAGAGCGGCTCGAAGCGGGCGAAAAAATCGTGCAGGAAACCCGCGGCTGGCTAGACGACCAGCAAAAAACGGTCAGCCAGCGTACCAAAGAAAACGCCGACGACTACCGCTACATGCCCGACCCGGACCTGCCGCCGATTGTGCTTTCGCAGGATTACATAGACGAAATTAAGGCGGAAATGCCCGCTTTACCGACGGAATACCGCCAAATCCTGGCCGAAATAGGGGTGGACCCGGGAACCGCCGAAGACATCATAGCAGTACCAAATACTGCTATGACCGTAAAACGCGTCCTAGGGCTCGCAGACGCGTCACACGCGAAACGTGTCGCTTTCTGGCTGCTGCAGCCGCAGGCCGACGATGAAACAGAGGTGGCAACAGAGGTAACGACAAGCGACGAAAACCTCATAAAACTCTCTCAAATGGTCGCAGATAACAAACTAAGCTCAACGACGGCTAAAGAAGTGCTTGCAGAGGTACTAAAGAGCGACGCCGACCCTGAACAGGTAGCAGCGGAAAAGAACTTGCTGCAGGTGAGCGACGAAGGCGAAATTATCAAGATTGTCGACCAAGTGCTGGCCGAGAACGAAAAGGCCGCTACCGACGTTAAAAACGGCGAAATGAAAGCCATCGGCTACCTAGTCGGCCAAGTCATGAAACTGTCCCAGGGCAAGGCCAATCCCGCCCTCGCCACCAACCTCATCAAAAAACAGCTCGGTCTATAAACCTTTTGGCGTGAATGTCGCCTCGATGGTGCTGAGTAGGTCGGTAAACGCCACCGTGTGTGGATCGTCGTCGCTGCCGGTCAGTGAATGAAAGCCGTCAGCCAGTTCGGCGGTGATGACAGCTCGCCCTATAGGTATGCGGAAGGTGTCGGTGCAGCTATCTGATGTCTCGTGGTGAATGTTGACGTATCGGTCCGCAACGCTAGGGGTAGCGGGGTGATCTATGATCGCTTGGTCGCGATCCGATTGCGGACGGAGTTCAGCCAGCTCGAATATAGCGGTGCTGCCGTCAGGAAGCGGTATGGCGTTTGCCTTTTGGCGTACGGCGCGCATGTTGTGCTGTGTTTCGATGGCGGTGTTGCCGAACATCTGTTTAGCTGCGAGCTGACCGGCCCGCATGCGAAGTTTGATCAGGTTTTGGCGCGATGTATCCGGCAGTCGGTCCGGCTGCCTGGCTTTGCCAAAAAGAGGTATGACATTATCACGTTCCATGTTTATATTATACCATCTTTACACAATATAAGCAATAACGTAACGACGCATGTTATGATGAGTACGGTAACGGAGGGTCTTTAGCATGGCGAAAGTGACAAAAGCGGTGATTGCGGCGGCGGGGTTCGGCACGCGGTTTTTGCCGCAGACCAAGGCTATGCCGAAGGAGATGCTGCCCATCATCGACAAGCCCATTATCCAGTATATTGTCGAAGATCTGGTGGCAGCCGGGATTCGGGACATCATTATCGTGGGAAGCAGCAACAAACGGTCCATAGAAGACCATTTTGACGTGCCGAACGAGGACTTGCTGGCAAACTTGCGGGCGGGCGGCAAGAAAAAGCAGCATTACATCGACGAAATTGAGGCGATTGCCGGGCTGGCGAACTTCGTGTATGTGCGGCAAAAGGGGCCGTACGGCACGGCGACGCCGGTGATGAACGCGGCACACCTCATTGGCAACGAGCCGTTCATTTATGCGTTTGCCGACGACCTGACGGTGGCGACCCCGAACGCGTTCCAGCAGATGATTACACTGTACGAAGAGCTGGGTGGTAGTATTTTGCCCTGCCTAAAGATTACTGACGACCGCGAATATGACCGCTATGGTGTGCTGGCCGGGACCGAGGTCAAGCCGGATGTGCTCAAAATGAGCAACATTGTCGAAAAGCCGGGCAAAGCCAAGGCGCCCTCTCATTTCGCGAGCGTGGGCGGCTATTTGTTTACGCCGGAGATTTTTAACTATCTGGAGCAAGGGCTGAAAGATTTGCCGGAAGACACAGAGTTTTATGTGACCGACAGCATTATCGAACCGATGTTGCAGGACGGCCACGAGTTTTACGGCGCCATCATCCAAAATAGTCAGCGCTACGACACTGGCGACAAGCTGGAATACCTAAAGACGGTCGTTGACTTTGGTCTAAACCACGACGAGCTGGGTCCCGAGCTGCGCGAATATCTGCACACGAAGCTGCAGTAGCCTCCGCCCCCCCAGGTGTAAGAAACTTGACTGCTTCGCTTGGGTGGTAGTGTGGTATATTGGGTGCATGAACACTACCTTCGACGTACTTGTAATTGTGCTGAGCTGTCTGCTCGGGATTTTCCTTATTTTATCAATTATTGCGGTGGCGCTGGTGCTGAAGCTGGTGGCGTCACTGCGAAAAGTGGTCGCCAAGGGCGAGCAGCTGGTGGACAGTGCCGAAGAATTGGGAGAAACCTTACGGCGCAATGCCGGTGCGGTCGGTATAGTTAAGTTGTTGCTAAAGTTCGTAAGCACGGCGAATAAAAGGAGGGGTTAGCTATGGCGTTCAAGACACGGAAAGAAGAAAAGCAGGATCTGGCAAAAAAGTTCGCGATTGGGGCAGCGCTGTCTGCCGTAGTTGGGTATGTGGCAGGGGTTCTGACTGCCCCTAAGAGCGGTAAAGAAACGCGCGATGACATCGTCGACAAGGCAAAAGAGGGCTACAATGCGGCCGAGAAAGAGCTGAAAAAGCTGCATACTGAGCTGACTGATGTACTAGATGAGATGGGCGACCGGATTGACTCGTTCAGGAACCGCAAAGAGGTAACCGGTGCGGTCGACAAAGCCCGCGATGCAAAGCAAAAGGCCCGCGAAGTGTTGAGTGCACTGCACGACGGCGAGTCCGACGACAAAGAGCTCAAGCAAGCCATTGCCGATGCCACCAAAGCCATCCAAAACCTCAAAGACTACCTAAAGAAATAATGGCTATTAACCACGAGTTTGAACAAAGAACATTTGGAGCTCCGCTGACTGACGCTGAATATGCCGCTGTGGCAGAAGGGCAGGACGTACTCGATAGTTCAATAGCCGAAATTAGCTCTGTACTGGGGGCTATGATTGTCCGGCTTGAGAGCGCTCGTGAACAGGTACAGGAGCTACGACATCCGGTGGGTGCTCAGTTAGATAGGCTTATGCAGGGGATATCAGAGCTCAGTGGGATAGCTCAAGGCATAGCGAGCCAAGGCCATCAGAGTCGTGGAGCGACCGAAGCAATACGCCAGAAGCATATTGGCGAGTATCGCACGGATGGAACATGGGGATTGTGGAGAGATCTAGAGCAGTCGCGCTCCTCAGATCCTACTGCGGAGAGTCGTCAGGGTAAGGGCGTTGGTGTACCTCGCGGGTCTTATGGGGGCCGCCGCAGAGATCGTCGTCGTTATCGTTATCGATAGCAAGAGATGTGTTGTAAATCTTAGGGCGTCCCAAAGGGGTGGTTTTGGGGTATACTAGAGTGCAGAAAGCTTGAGGGTAATGGCGACAAAATCTCTGCAACCGAGTGACTATGTGCACCTGCACAACCACACGCAGTTTAGTCTGCTGGACGGTTTGACGAAGATTCCGGATTTGATTGCGTTTGCCAAAGAAACGGGCATGGAAGCGGTGGCTATGACCGACCACGGCACGTTGTCTGGCACGATTGAATTTTATAAAGAGGCGACCGACAAGGGCATAAAACCCATCATCGGCATGGAAACGTACGTTGCGGCCCGCAAACACACCGACCGGGACCCGCAAAAGGACAAGAACCGCTGGCACCTGATATTGCTCGCCATGAACAACACGGGCTACCAGAACCTGATGCAGCTGAGCACCATCGCAAACCTGCACGGCGTGTACTACTTCCCGCGCGTGGACCACGAGCTGCTAGAGAAATATAACGAAGGCATTATTTGCTTAAGCGCCTGCATGGGTGGCGAGGTTGGCCAAGCGCTGGTCGAGGAAGATTACGCCAAGGCCAAAGAAGTGGCGAGCTGGTACAAAGGTGTGTTTGGCGACCGCTACTATCTGGAAATCCAGGATCACGGGCACCCGGCCAACCCGCTGCATTCGGTCGACCAGGGAAAGATAAACGAACAGGTGCTAAGACTGGGCAAAGAGCTGGACATACCGGTGGTGGTGACCTGCGACGCGCACTATTTGAAGCACGAAGACCAGGAAGCGCACGAGATTTTGCTGTGCGTAGGTACCGGTGCGTTTCTAAGCGACGAAAAACGCATGACGCTTAAAGACTACCCGCTGCACGTCGAAAGCCCGGCCGAAATTATTGCGCGCTGGGGCAAAGAACATCCAGAGGTTATTACCAATACCAAAGCTATTGCCGACCGCTGCAATGTGACGATAGAACTGGGCAAAATCCTGATTCCGAAGTTTCCGGTGCCGAAGGGCGAGGATGAAAAATCTTATTTGCACAAGCTGGTCTGGAACGGCCTGGCCTGGCGCTACGGCGACCTGAAGGAGTCGGAAACGGGCGGTTTGAAGATTGCAGAGGCACGGAAGCATGTGCCAAAAGATGTAGCGGAGCGGGCGGATTACGAGCTGGGCGTCATTGACGGCATGGGGTTCAACGGCTACTTTTTAATCATTCAGGACTTTATTAACTGGGGGAAAGACGAGGGGATTGTGTTTGGGCCGGGGCGTGGTAGCGCGGCCGGCTCCATTATTAGTTACGCGCTAAAGATTACCGAGCTTGACCCGCTCAAATACGACCTGCTATTCGAGCGCTTTTTAAACCCCGACCGTATTTCCATGCCCGATGTCGACATCGACATTCAAGATACGCGGCGCGACGAAGTTATTCAGTACTGTGTGCGCAAATACGGCACCGAACGCGTGGCCAACATTGTGACCTTTGGCCGGATGTTTGCGCGCAACGCAGTGCGCGACGTGTCGCGAGTGCTGCAGGTGCCGTACGCCGAGGCCGACCGGCTGGCCAAGATGATTCCGCAGCCGGTGCAGGGCAAACATATTCCGCTGGCCAAATCTATAAAAGAAGACGCCGACTTGCGGAGCGAATACGAGACGAACGAGACCAGCAAACAGGTAATAGACCAGGCGCTGGTGCTGGAGGGCACCGTGCGCAGCCACGGCATACACGCGGCCGGGGTGGTTATTGCGCCGGACGACATCGTCAAGTTTGCGCCGCTGGAAATGGCGCAAAAAGGCGTGGTGTCGACGCAGTACCCCATGGGGCCGATAGAGGAGCTGGGGCTGCTCAAGATGGACTTTTTGGGGCTTTCTAACCTGACCATCATTAAAAACGCGCTGCGTATCATCAAGCGTGTGTATGGCACAGACATCGACATCAACACCATTCCGCTAGACGACGAAGACACGTACAAATTGTTCCAGCGAGGCGACACCACCGGTGTGTTCCAGCTGGAATCGGCCGGCATGAAACGCTATTTGCGCGAGCTGAAACCGACGGTGTTTGAAGATATCGTGGCTATGGTGGCGCTGTACCGCCCCGGCCCCATGCAGTTTATCGACGATTTTATTGCTCGCAAGCACGGCGAGCGCGAGATTGTGTACATGCACCCGAAAATGGAGGGCGCGCTGGCCAGCACCTACGGCGTGCTCGTGTACCAGGAACAGGTCATGCAAATTAGTAAAGATCTGTCCGGCTTTACGGGCGGTCAGGCGGACACGTTGCGCAAAGCCATCGGTAAAAAGAAAATTGATGTGATGATGAAAATGAAGGCCGACTTCATTGACGGTGCGGTCAAAAGCGCCGGCGCCGACCGGGCGCAGATGGAAAAGTTTTGGAAGCAGCTGGAAGACTTTGCGGCCTACTGCTTCAACAAGTCACATGCTGCCTGCTATGGACTTATTGCGTACCAGACGGCGTACCTAAAAGCGCACTATCCGGCGGCCTTTATGGCAGCGCTGATGACTTCTGACGCCGACGACACCGACCGCCTGGCCATAGAAATTACCGAATGTAAACACATGGGCATTAGCGTGCTGTCGCCCGACGTCAACGAATCGTTCCACGAGTTTGCGGTGGTGCCCGACGCGGACAAGCCCGACAACCGGGGGGCAGACATCCGGTTCGGCATGGATGCCATTAAAAACGTGGGCGCGGGTGCGGTGGAGGAGATTATTCGGGCACGCACCGAAGACGGCAAGTTCAAGACGCTGGAAGATTTTGTAGAGCAGGTGAACGTGCGTATTGCCAACCGCAAGGCGCTGGAAAGCCTGATACGGGCCGGTGGCTTTGACCGGTTCGGCGACCGCAGCACACTGCTGCACAACCTGGACACCATTTTGGCCTACGGCCAACGCTTGGCAAAGGAGCGCGCCAGCGGTCAAACTGACCTATTCGGTAACATCTTGGACGACGCGGCCAACCACAAGCCGACGCTTAAGCTGGAGGCGCCACCGGCCAAACTCAGCCCGCGCGAACTGCTAACGTCGGAACGTGAACTGCTGGGCTTGTACTTAAGCCAACAGCCGCTCGAGGCGTTTAGCGTACTGCTTTCCGAGCAGACCGTGCCGCTGAACTCGCTGAAGCCCGAGCACGACGGCAAGGGCGTAATAATTGGTGGCGCCATAGCCGACGCCCGGGAAATTATAACCAAAAGCGGCAAAAAGATGGCGTTCGTGAAGCTGGAGGACGAGTTCGGTGAGACCGAGCTCATATTGTTCCCCAGTGTGTACCAGCAAACGGTCGGACTGTGGGAACGCGACCGCGTGGTGATTGTACGCGGCAAAGTGAATGCCAAAGACCGTGAAGGTAACATAACGAGCGAGGTCAAAATACTGGCCGACGATGCGCGCGAAGTCACTCATGAACAAGCTGCAGCCTACCAGCCGACTGGCCGCAAACAGCGAGAGTTGAAGACACCGCGCAGCCTGAAGGGCAGCGCACTCAAGCAAGCCGTCGCTGCCGCAAAAGCCCAGAAGGCCGAACTAACCGGCGAAGTGCCGAAGCCGACCAGGGTATATATACGACTTGAGCGCAGCGACGACCACGACATGCTCAGTCAACTGAAAGTAACGATTGACGAAGTGAAGGGCGAAACCGAAGTAGTCTTGGTACTGGGCGAAGCCAAGCAACCCGTTCGCCTACCGTCACGCATCAGCAGCGACCCCGAATCCATCGAGCGCCTCAGTGCCCTCGTCGGCCCTACCAACGTCGTCCTGCAGTAGCCAATAAATAGCATTACGATTACAATATCGTGCCAGCAGCATTCGTGAGTACGAACGCCAGTACCACGAACGCCATAAGCAGCGCATCGAAGTACGGGTGCGAAACAAAGAAGCGTTCGCCCTTCACCAGTACTTTGTGCCAGGCCAGCGCGTGGCGGGTAAAGAACAGGGCTATCGCACCTCCGGCGATAGCGGCGAGTACCAGAGGCACCCAGGTGGCGTTCGACAGAAGTGAGGCCCGTGAAACAGGGGTGGAACTGGTCCCGAGTACGACGGGCGTAGAGGTAGTATCGTTCGTGGCCGGGTTAATCATACCCAGCGGCTCTCCGTACTCGGCCACGATAATAGTAACGGGGCCTTGCCCCTGGAAGTCCGCAACATTGGCGGTCGCGAAGCCGACGTCCTGATACACGGCGTTTAAAATATTTTCGCGATGCTTTGGGCTGTTCATCCAAGCGGTTATGACCTGTTCGCTGGTGCCGAAACCGTAGGCAAGGTTCTCGCCTGCTGCTTCGTACTGGTAGCCGGCGGTCTCTATGAAGCTCCATGGCTGCTTACCGTCCGGGGTTTCGTGGCTCCAATAATTGCGGGTGGCCATGTCGTTGGCTTTTGCCTGGGCGGCGGCGGACAGCTGCGCGTTCAGTGTCAACGCGGCCTCGTGGCGGGTAGTACGCTCACCATTCGTTTCTTGCAGGAGCACCTCGGGACTGATGCTTGTGGCATAACCGAGTACACTGTGGTTTGCTCGAGCCAGGAAGCTGTTGAAGAAAATGCCTAGTGCCAGCACTGCGAATATCGGTAAGTACGGCCAGTACGCTTTCACATAGTGCTTATTGTGCGTGTGGTGCTGTCCGGTGCGCTTCCGGTGGTTTGGCGATACGCGGCTGGCCTTTGGTTTGGTGAGTGTCATATCTGTTTTGTGGTTATGACAATACTATACCATATAGTGCCAGGGAGGGCTTGTCCCTGGTGCCGGTAGCACCATCGTTCTCGCGCCTTCTCTTATAGTTCTAAAGGGTAACCCCGAAGGGGGTTCCACTTACGCTCCGGTCTGTCGGCCCTGCTATCCCCTCCGGTCTTCAGACCGAGAATCTGAGTACGTAGAGTGCCATGGCGGCAGCTTGGACTACATTGAATGACTCCTTGTGACCGAGCATCGGTATTTCGACTGTTTTGTCACAAAGGGCGAGAAATTCCTGGTCAATACCTTCGACCTCACGGCCGAGCAGCAACGCTACTGCATCATTCGGCCGGTATGCAGGAAGGGGAATGCTGCCTTCGGTTTGTTCGAGCGCAATAATTTCGTACCCCTGTGTTTTGAGCTCCGCAAGGATGCCCGTCACGTCTTCGGCATGTGTCCAAGGCACTAGCGTCTCGGCACCCAAGGCGGTTTTGTGTATCTGCGTAGTCAATTTGGCGCTGATATGCGGCAGGCGATCATCCGGTTCCGCAAGCGGATAAGGGGTGTAACCAGTGAGATATACATGCGCGACGCCGAAACCTTCGCAGGTCCGCAACAGCGATCCGACATTATGGGTGCTACGCATGTCATGGGCAATGACGACAATCTCCCGTTTCATGTCCCCAGTCTACCACGCTCGAAAAACCGGTATTCACAAGCTCCCGTTGCTGCCGCCGGAAAAGCCCAAGAGGGTGACAAACTATACCGCTTGCGGTTACAATAGAGGCTATGAGTCAAGATGCACGGCGGGACGAAGAACAGTCTACTGAGCGGCGTGCTCAGATTTTGGGCGTGTCCTATCTAAATACTGCTCAGTTACAGGACAAACCGTTATTTAAGGACATCCTAAGTCTGGACGAGCTGCACCGGCTGCGGGTTATTCCCATTCAGGTCGACAAAGGCACTATTCTCTTTGGCATTACAACCACCACATCGCAGCAAACGATGGACGGGCTGCGGCAGCGGTTCACTGACCAGCGGGTGCAGTTCAGTCTTATATCCGACACCGGCTACCGGGATTACATGCAGCTGTACGATCCGCCGAAGCAGGTGGTATACCAGGATATTGCCGTCAACACCGCCGGTACGGACGATTTGGTTGAGCAGGTATCGTTAACGCTCGACCAGGTGCGTGCAAGCGACATGCTGGCGTACCTGGTAAGTCAGGCGCACCGGCTGAATGCCAGCGATATCCACTTGGAGACGCAGCGCGGGGGGTCGGCACGGGTACGGCTGCGTATTGACGGCATCCTGCACCCCATTGCGCATTTGGAATCCGATAAATACCGCGTGCTCATCAGTGCCATCGCCAGTGCCGGCAATGTTTCGACCGCTGCCAACGAAGCCCAGCAGGGACACATCAGCCAGCAGGTGACTATGGCTGACGGTACGTCGGTAGACGTAAACGTGCGCCTGGAGACGGTGCCGACCATAAACGGTATGGACGTGGTGATGCGTCTGTTCAATATGGATGCAAGCAAATACAACCTGGACCGCCTGGCGCTCAATCCTGAGGAGCGCAAGGTGCTCGATGACATTATTGCGAAACCGACCGGACTGGTGCTGGTGGTGGGGCCGACCGGTTCGGGCAAGACGACCACGCTGTATTCCATATTGAATTCGCTGAATTCCGACGAGCGCAAGATCATAACCATAGAAGACCCGGTCGAATACCAATTTGCGGGCATGACGCAGATATCGGTACACAGCAGCGAACATGGCGAAGACGCGAGTTTTGCGGATAAACTGCGGGCTACGCTGCGCCTTGACCCGGATATCGTGATGGTGGGCGAGATTCGTGACACCGACACGGCCCGGACGGCGCTGCAGGCTGCGCTGACAGGACATCTGGTGCTCAGTACGTACCACGCCGGTAGCGCGGGTGAGGCGCTGGCACGCATGATGGATACCATCGGTCAGAATCCGCTTTTCGTGTCTGCGATACGGCTGGTGATGGCGCAGCGGCTCATTCGCAAGCTGGACGACGCGACCAAGCAACCCTACCAACCTACTGAACAGCAGTTGTCAAAAATACAACAGGTGTTAGATACACTGCCGGAAGGAATCGAACGTCCCGACATCCATACCATCCAATTCTTCAAGCCAGGCAGCTCGGCAGAAAACCCCTACGGTTTTACGGGACAGATTGCCATCCGCGAGCAATTCCTCATGAACGGCCCCATTCGCGAGCTGCTTGAACAACACACCACGGTGCTGTCCAGCCAGGAAATAGAAGGGGCGGCCATACGAAGCGGCATGCGCACCATGCTGCAGAGCGGTATCCTGGCCGTTTGTGCCGGTCAAACCACGCTCGAAGAAGTCTACCGCGTCGTCGGCTAACGTTTGCGCGTCCGACAGTTGTGCATAGGTTCACGAAATTGACGGTGCATCAACAAAGACGCTATAGTAGTACTTATCTATGAATTTCGAAGCATATCCGCAGGTGTCAGGAGCCGAACAGTGTATCCCGTACGACGCGGTGCCCGTTACGGAAGATGCCCGGATAAACCGGTTGGGAAGGCTGGCCGCCGCCGATAGCCAGCTGTGCGGCCTGGCTGGTACGGAAACGGCGACGGATCCACGGAAAGCCTGGCTGGAGCAGTCGGTCGAGACCATGGTCGGTACCGGCGCGGACAGCGGTTACGCGGCAGCCTACACCGTCAACGCGCTGGCGGCTGCGGGTTTTGCCGAACGCTGTGATGTATTGGTTGCGGGCAGGTACAAAGTGTCCGGGGTGGATAATGTGGGCAAAAAAACCGTCCGAGCTATCGATGCGATGATGTCAAATGAGTTCGGCATCGTCTGGCTCGATGAACCCACCGCGGCGGACATTGCTGTTTTATGCGCCAGCCTGTCAGAGGTCAACTCGATTGTCCTCGGGAGAACCGCAGTGCTGAAACAGGGTCGATATCCCGGTTCCTATAGCCGGATGGCTCTGTCGGTGCAAGATATACTGGACGGCCAGGAAGAAACTATTCCGGTGACGCTCTGGGGAGATATGCAGGCAAGGAAGCACCAGCTGCAAATCCGCAATGCGCAAATTGCGCGAAACCTGCGTGAAGCGCACGCCTTTGCGCAGGAATTCTACGCCGCTCGGCGTAGAATGCAGGCAGACTGAATTTACCTGTTGCTTTCAGGGGTGAACTAGCGTATACTAACGCCTTGACTATGGAGTACATAAAAGAACTCAACCAGACGTTTAAAAAAGGTGCGGTCGTCGACGTGCGCAGTGGCGACACGGTTAAAGTGCACCAGAAAATTAAAGAAGGCAACAAAGAGCGCGTCCAGATTTTTCAGGGTCTGGTGATTCGCTGTGACCGCAAGGGCAGCCACACCAGCCGTATTACGGTGCGCCGTATCGCTAGTGGTATCGGTGTTGAAAAGAGCTTTTTGCTGCATTCCCCTCTAGTGCTCAAGATTGAGGTTACGAAACGGAGTAAAGTTCGCCGCAACTACCTCAGCTACATGCGCAAATTGACCGGTAAGAGTGCCCGCTTGCAAGGCCTGGACTTTGACCGCCACGCAGTAAACAACATCCGTGACGAAGCTGCAGAAGCTGCCGAGGCAGAAGCTAAAGCAGCAGCAGAGGCCGAAGCAGCCGAAAAAGCAGCTGCCAAGGCTGCCGAAGAGGCTGCGCTTGAGGCAAAGCAAGCCGCCGTCGAAGCCCGCCACGAAAACGCCTAATAGAGTATCCTGCCCCGAGATTCTAAAAGCCCCGGAATTCGGGGCTTTTTGCTACAATGGTTGAAATGAGTGACACGAGTAATAAGATTCAGCTTGAACTACATGTCCCAGATTTTGCCATTACAAAAAACTTCTATCGGAAGCTGGGCTTTTCGGAAATTTGGTCACGGCAGAAAGGTGATGAAGGTGACTATCTAGTTATGGAACGCAATGGAACTGTGCTAAATTTCTGGCCTGGAAACGAGACAGTATATCAGCAACCGTACTTTAAACAATTTCCAGATGATACAAAGCGCGGGTATGGCGTAGAGATTGTCTATTCGGTTGACGACATTGATGCCTACTACAAAGTCACGAAGTCGTTCGCTGATATAGTGGAGGGACTTAAACTGCAGCCATGGGGCTCGCGTGATTTCCGTTTTATCGATCCTTTTGGATATTATTTTCGGGTCACAGAACCGCACAATATCTTAGACTCTAAAAATCAGGTTGCATGAAAACGGTAGGGATAGATGAAGTGGGCCGAGGCTGCTGGGCCGGCCCGCTGGTTGCCGGTGCGGTGCTATTGCGGGACAAACAGGACGGACCTGTTTATCTACGGGATAGCAAAAAGATGTCAAAGAAACAGAGAGAAATTGCGGCGGAGTGGATACACGAGAACGCAGTTGTGGGGCTGGGCTGGGTCTCGTCGGCAGAGATTGATGAGCTTGGTTTGACTCAGAGCGTGCGGCTAGCTATGGAGCGGGCGTTTGCGGAGATTGATGCGGTATATGATGAGATTATCATTGATGGCAACATCAACTATTTTGCGAATAACCCAAAAGCAAAGGCTGTGATTAAAGCGGATGACAGTGTGCCGGCGGTGAGTGCCGCCAGCATCGTGGCGAAGGTGGCGCGGGACAACTATATGGCGACGTTGGGCGAACGGTATGCCGGCTACGGCTTTGAAAAGCACGTCGGTTATGGCACGGCGGCACACATTGCAGTACTGAAAAGTTTGGGCGTCAGCGATATCCACCGGCTTAGCTACAAGCCTATAAAGGCGCTGCTATGACGAATTATGCGCATGGGCACGATGCCGAAAAAGTCGCGGCGCAGTGGCTGCAGGGGCAGGGCTATAAAATAGTATCGCTCAACTGGCGCGACCGCCGGGCCGAGATTGATATAGTTGCGCGAAAACGCGGTGAACCACTGCGCTTTATAGAGGTAAAATATCGGGAAAGACCGGGCCAGGGCGACGGCTTTGCGTACGTTACGGCCGCCAAACTTAAACAAATGGCCTTCGCGGCGCAGCTATACGTCGCCAAGGAACGATACGGCGGAGAATACACGCTGGCCGCGCTCGAAGTCAGCGGTCAGGACTACGCGGTAACCGGCTTTATAGAGTCGATTATTTGAAGAACGCTTGGACCGATGCGAGGTCGCGGGTGAGCCAGGCGACGCGGGTGGCGATTTCTTCGAAGCCGAGGGCGATGTTCCGTTTGAGTAGCACCTGGTCTTGCTTGCTTTCAAAGAGTAAGCGGAACTTTTCGGCATATTCCGAGGTGTTGACGGCGCTGGCGGCGTAACGTGGCAGGTAATCATACGACTTGTCGTTTTTGAACGTGTCTTCCAGCCATTGCCATTCGTCGACCATCCACTGCCAGGCTACGCTCCGAGTGTAGCGGTTGCGCAGCAGGTAGACCAACCAGCGGTCAACATCTTGAGGTTTTATGAGCTTTGCGTTCTTTAGCCGCGCCAGCAGCTGGGCGGCTTTTTCTGGCGAGCGGGTGGCGGTCAGCGCGTCGCATGCATCGCTTTTGAGGTCGCTGTTCTGGGTGGTATCGTGTAGGTCCAGTAGGAACTTGAAGGCGTCGTCATCACCGTTTTTGATGGGCACGATGAACGTGAGTGCGCGCAGCTCGGCTGCGGCACCTTTGCCGCCGTTTTTGTAGTCGGCAAAGAGCTCGGTGGCTTTTGCGACCGTCGCTTTGTCTTCGGCGTAGGCACTCAGGCCCAAGACGAGTGCGCGCAGCTTTTGGTCGGCGGCAGATTCACCGTCTTTCTCGTCCCAGCCCAGGCGCTTCGCCTGTGCGGAAACCAGCTTGCTTACAAACGGCTTAATCTTGGCCTCCAGCTTGTCGTCCAGGTCAATAAACCGGCGACTTTCACCAATGACCAGCGACATAATGTCCCACACCGGCTCGCTTGCTTCCTGTTCGTACGCACCCAGCATGGTCAAAATGTTGCCATATGGCTCGTAGCCGGCGCGCGCCAACATGCTGCCCCCATTAAGTAACATTAAGCGGTCTGCTTCGCCGAGTTCTTGCTTCCGGACTTTCTCGACCACTGCTTGTTTCTGGGCATCGGTCGCGTAGCGGACGACATAGTGGCCTTTGGCACCGTTGTTTAAAGTGACGACGTCACTCGTGTTACTCTTAACAGACTGTTCTTTTGCGAGCAGGGTGTCGGGCAGTTCCGGTGCAAAGAGTGGTACGGGCCAGAGGCGCTCTGGGTCGGCTTTGCTGGGGTCGTCCAAGAACTGCTCCTGCTGCAGGGTGATTTCGGTGCCGTTTTGGGCGATGGTGACCAGCGGGAAACCACTGCGCGTCAGCCACGGGTTCATAAACGCGGCAATGTCTTTGCCGCTGGCTTCGGAAAGTGCTGCCCACAGGTCAGCGCCTTCGGTATTACCGTATTGGTGTGTCTCAAAATATGCTTTCAGCCCTTTGCGGAACGCATCTTCGCCTACGTAGTTCTTGAGCATATAGAGCAAGCGGCCGCCTTTGGCGTAGACAATGCTTGGGTCAAACAGCGAACTGATTTCGTCCGGGTGGTGCACCTCGGTTTGCACGGCCTGCACGCCCGCCACAGCGTCGCGCCGAAGCGCACTCAGGCCCTCGCTGGCCACAAACTGGTTCCACACTTGCCACTCCGGAAACAGAGCATCCACCGCTTGGTATTCCATCATGTTGGCGAAACTTTCGTTGAGCCAGAGGTTGTTCCACCATTTCATGGTTACCAGATTGCCGAACCATTGATGGCTGGTTTCGTGTGCGATTACCAGTGCGATCTGCTCGAAGGTGCTTTGGGCAGTTTCGCCGGGGTAAGCCAGCAAGACCCGTTCGCGGTA
>Ga0164242_10000051_pt1 | contig 131668 bp, 107 predicted proteins | sample OricomgcompostMG_FD_108783 | JGI IMG/M metagenome (GOLD analysis project Ga0164242, IMG submission 108783) | Miracle-Growth compost microbial communities from Emeryville, California, USA - Original compost - Miracle growth compost (MG) ...
ACCACTGACAATCACTGCCGCGATCCCCCCCTGCACACCCACACACAACAAGGGGCAGCCCTCGGCGCCGACGCTCCGCAGGCATGATCCGACTTCCCAGCCGGCGCTCGTCAGAATTCAATGAATTTATAAGACACAATCAAAAGAACCAGTGCAACCGTCACGACAATCGCCACCGCCCAATTCACCAAAGACGACTGCATTTCAGTGGAGCTGTCTCGTGCATATCTAGCGAAGTGATCTTTCAACCCCCGCCTCTTCACGATGAAAGCCGCCGCCGCAGACAAGCAGGCTATCGAAAACAACAGGCAGGCTGCATCCATCCCCCGATTCCGGGCCACCGCGTCCACCGCAGCCAAAACGGCTTCGTACCCGACCGCGACGACCATCCATTTCCTCTGATACCGACCACTCGACACAGAGAACAGGGACGCAAGGAAAATCGCAGAACTCAACAGCGCAATACTCAAGACGCCCCAATGATTCAACTTCACAACCGGAGATGCCAGCATGCATGCACAGCCTTTCGAAATCATTTACCACAAGACCAATCTTAAGGTTGCGTGGGATTCAATGCCGCCGGCGGGTCTTCCGCCACCTACGCATACATCGCGGCCGTGGCTCCACCCGGGCTCCGCACTCGCTTGTTCACCCACGATGTCCGCTTTCAAGCGCCTCTGCGCCGAGCTCCACCGCGATACGTATCGGGTGAATAGATTTCGCCGGATCTTTCCCCGGGTAGGAGGCTGATCACTCGACCGGGTCTCTCCGGATACTGCCAGGACCCGTGGTCGGACAGAATCCCGGGGACGTCCTCCTTGCGCGCGCGGTACCCACTCTCATGGGCGGGCCATGCGGGGCCGATGTACACATCGACGTAGTCCAAGGCGGACCAGCGCTCGACTATTTCGGCGAACACGGGCTCGAAATGCATCCACTCGCCTTGGTCCTCGCTTTCGGTCCAGTCCGCGAGGAGTGCCCACAAAGGAGACATTTCGCGCGCGTTGACCAAGACGCATTCTTCTTCCTCGGAAAGCCAGTCCATCGACACTCCAGTTGGATCGGTGACGCCCCGGCTGAACTCCCGAAGAGGTGCAGCTCGCTGTGATCTCATCCGTTCGCGGCCCGTGCGTCAACAGCCCGCCGGCAGATGGGCGGAGGTGACGTACGTCCACCCGTGTACCGCCCTCCGGCAGGCGGGCCCGGCATCGCAGATGAGGCCGTCGATACCCGCCTGGCCTGGTGGCTGAGCGCGACCTGACAAGGTGTCCTGGCTCAGCTTCACGCGCGGGGGCGGATCGCTGACGCTGGGGGTCATGATTCGTCACAGGCAAGTGTGGCCGTGGATGATCGCGGCCGTCGCATTCGTCGCGCTGGTCGCGGCGGCGGGGTTCCGGGCGACGCCCGGGGCCCTGGTGGATCCGCTGAAGCAGGAGTTCGGCTGGTCATCGGGGACCATCGGGCTCGCGATGTCCGTCAACCTCGCCCTCTACGGCGTGACCGCGCCCTTCGCCTCCGCGCTGACCGAACGGCTCGGCGTGCGCAAGGTGACCGCGGGCGCCATGGCTCTGATCGCGCTCGGCAGCGGGCTGACCGTCTTCATGAACGCCTCCTGGCAGCTGGTGCTGCTGTGGGGCGTGCTGGTCGGTCTGGGCTCCGGCTCGATCTCGCTGGGCTTCATCGCCACCATCGGCACCCGCTGGTTCGTCAAGCGCCAGGGCCTGGTCACCGGCGTGCTCTCGGCCGGTAGCGCGACCGGTTCGCTGATCTTCCTGCCGCTGGTGGCGAAGCTCGCCGAGGCGCCGGGCGGCTGGCGCACCGCCGCGCTCGTGGTGTCCGGGGTCGCGCTGGCGACCGTGCCGATGATCCTGTTCTTCTTCCGCGAGCACCCCGCCGACCTGAACATCCCGCCGTACGGCGCGGAGGAGGTCGTACCGCCCCCGCCGCCCACCACGAACGCGGCCAAGCTGGCATGGGAGAGCTTCCGCGGCGCGAGCCGCAACAAGGCGTTCTGGCTGCTGGTGGTCGCCTTCGCGATCTGCGGGGCCAGCACCAACGGCCTGGTCAACACCCACTTCATCCCCGCCGCCCACGACCACGGCATGCCGACCGTCACCGCGGCCGGCCTGCTCGCGATGATCGGCATCTTCGACCTGATCGGCACGGTCATGTCGGGCTGGCTGAGCGACCGGGCCGACCCGCGGCTGCTGCTGGCCGTCTACTACACGCTGCGCGGGGTCTCCCTCCTCGTGCTGCCGCACCTGTTCCACCGCACGGTCACCGGTCCGATGCTCATCTTCGTGATCTTCTTCGGCCTGGACTTCATCGCCACCGTGCCGCCGACGGTCGCGCTGTGCCGGGAGCACTTCGGGATGTCGGCCCCGCTGGTGTTCGGCTGGGTCTTCGCCTCGCACCAGCTGGGCGCGGCCTTCGCGGCGACGATGGCCGGCGTCACCCGGGACGACTTCGGCACCTACGCCCCGGCCTGGTACGTCGCGGGCGCGCTCAGCGTGGGCGCGGCGGTCCTGTCGATGGCCACCAGGCGGCCGGCGGTGGAGCCGGCGCTCGCGTTGGAGAAGCCGGCGTTGGTCTAGGACGCCCGTTCACGGCTCCGCACAGGCAGGCGCAGGCCAGCCCGAGGTGACGGAGTCGGCGGTTCGCGTTGCCCGGCGGCCGGTCGGTTCAGAAGCATGTCGCATACATCCGTCGTCACGGAAGTCCTCACGAAAGGTGCCGTCATGGCGCACTCTCAGCAAGCACAGCAGGCCCCGCAGTCCCAGCAGGCCAAGGCCGCCCTTCTCCGCGAACTGCACAGCGACGGCGTGCTGCTGCTGCCGAACGCCTGGGACGCCGGAAGCGCCGCGGTGATCGCGGCGGCGGGCGCGAAGGCGGTCGCCACGACCAGCGGGGGCGTCTCCTGGTCGGCGGGGCGGCCGGACGGGCAGGGGCTCACGCGTGAGGAGATGGCCGGTCTGGTCGGCCGGATCGCCTCCGCCGTCGACGTGCCGGTGACCGCCGACATCGAGGGCGGCTACGGGCCCGCGCCGGAGGACGTCGCGGCCACCGTCACGGCGGTGATCGAGGCGGGCGCGGTCGGCGTCAACCTGGAGGACTCCAAGCCCACCGGGGACCTCTTCACCGCCGAGGAGCAGGGCGCCCGGATCCGCGCCGCGCGCCGGGCCGCCGAGCAGGCGGGGCTGCCCGGGCTGGTGGTCAACCTGCGCACGGACGTCTTCCTGTTCGGCATCGGCGAGCCCGAGGGCCGGGAGGCGGACGTGCTGGCCCGCGCGGCCGTCTACGCCGAGGCGGGCGCGGACAGCCTGTTCGTGCCGGGCCTGCTGGACCTGGAGGTGCTGGCGCGCCTGGTGAAGGACCAGTCGCTGCCGGTGAACGCGATGGCCGGGCCGGGCGCGCCGAGCGTGTCGCAGCTGGCCGCGGCCGGCGTGCGGAGGATCAGCCTCGGCACCGCCGTCGCCCAGGCGGCCTACGCCGTGGCGCAGCGGGCGACCGCCGAGCTGCTGGGCGCCGGCACCTACGGCGCGCTGGAGGGCGCGCTCGACTACGGGGCGGTGAACGGCAGCTTCAGCCGCTGAGGCGGGCGCGCGCCTGAGCCTGAGTCATACCCGCGGACGGGGGCGGGCCGACCGGTGACATCGGATCGGCCCGCCCTTCACCTCTTCCATATGTATACGAATCATCCAAGTGTGCAGATGAGAGATCAGGGGTTGGGAATGGGAAGGCCGGAGAAACCGGTGGACATCTCGGGCGGAGCGGTCGCGGAGTTCGCGAGCCGGCTGCGTCGCCTTCGGATCGATGCGGGGAGCCCGACGTACCGGGTGATGGCGAGAACCGCGCTGTACTCGGCGTCCGTGCTCTCCAGCGCGGCGAACGGGCACCGGCTGCCGACGCTGCAGGTCGCCCTCGCGTACGCGGAGGCGTGCGGCGGGGACCGGGAGGAGTGGCGGCGGCGCTGGCTGCAGGCCGCGGCGGACAGCGGCACCCCGCTGGTGCCCGCGGCGGCGGTGCCCGCGACGGGCCCCGCGGCCCCCGCGACGAGCCCCGCGGCCCCCGCGGCACACACGCCGCCCACGCCGCACACCAGGCCGCCCGCGGCCGCCTGGCCGTACGCGGCTCTGCCCCAGCACACGCCGTCCCCGCCGCCCGCCTCGGCGCACACGCCGCCGTACGCATCGGCGCACCCGCCGTACGCCCCGCCGCACGCCGCCGACGCCCCCCGCGCCGGCGCCCTCCAGACCCCGCACCCCTCCCCCGCCTTCGTCCCCTTACCCGTTCCGCGTCAGCTGCCGCCGCGCCCGCAGGGGCTGGTCGGGCGGGTCGAGGAGCTGGCGCGGCTCGGCACGGCGCCGGCGGGACCGGTCGTGGTCTGCGGCCCGGTGGGGGTCGGCAAGAGCGAGCTCGCGCTGCACCACGCGCACAACCTGGCCCCCGCGATGCCGGACGGCCAGCTCTACGCCGTGCTCGGCCCGGTACCGCCGGGCGGGTACGACGTCGGGGCGCTGCTGGGGCAGTTCCTGGCGGCGCTCGGGGTGCCGGCGGAGCGGATCCCGGCGGGCGTGGACCAGCGGGCCGGGCTCTACCGCTCGCTGCTGGCGCAGCGGCGGGTGCTGGTGCTGCTGGAGGACGTGCACTGCGAGCGCCAGGTGCGCCCGCTGCTGGGCGATTCGGCGACCAGCACCACCATCGTGGTCGGCCGCGCCTCGCTGCTCGGCCTGCGCGGCGTCCGCCGCATCCGGCTGGAGCCGCTGCCGCGGGCCGACTCCATCGCGCTCGTCACCCGGGCGCTGCCGGAGCGGGCACAGGCCGACCCGGCGGGCGCCGACCGGCTGGCAGAGCTCTGCGGGGACCTGCCGCTGGCTCTGGACATCGCCACCCGCAAGCTGCTGGCGCACCCGGAGATGTCACTGCGCTGGGCGGTGGGCCGGCTCGGCCACCCGGAGGCGCTGCTGGACTGGCTGAGCATCGGTGACCTGTGCATGCGCGAGGTGCTCAACTCGGCGCACCTCCAACTCGGCGACGACGCCTCGGACCTGCTCGACCGGCTGGTCAACCTGCCGCATCTGGAGCTGCGGGCGGACGAGTCGGTGCTGGCCGGGTGCGACCGGTTGATCGATGAATTGGTCGAGGCGGGCATGCTCCGGCCCACCGAACGGCTCGGCGGCTACCGGCTCGACCCGCTCGCCCGGGCCTTCGCCGCCGACCGCGACCCCGCGCACAACCTGCTCCCGCGCTGCTCCGTGCCGTTCCCCCGGATCCGGCCCGCCGCGGCGCTGCGCAACCCGGCCTGACGGGCTTCCCGTGCCCTCACGGGTACTCCGGCCCGACGGGCCGAGGGAGTTGACCTGGCGGACAATCAACCCGCGCCCCTCGCTGGTTGATTGTCCGCCTCCGTCATCTCTGTCGATCAACAGCCGGGCTCGCTGTACTCGTCATGTCGAACGGATTCCGAACGACAGAACGGACCGATCCCTGCTCGCTCGAACGGGCGGTAGGACGAGTAGCGAGGTGGCAGAGAACATGACCAACCACGAGGTCGAGGTCCTGGCGATCGGCGCCGGCCCGTCCAACCTGGCCCTGGCCGTCGCGATCGAGGAGTCCGGCGCCGAGTCCCTGGCGGACGGCACGCTGGTCCTGGAGCAGCACCCCGACGTGCAGTGGCAGCGCAACCTGCTGCTGCCCTTCGCCCGCAGCCAGGTCTCCTTCGTCAAGGACCTGGTGACCCTGCGCAATCCGCGCAGCCGGTTCTCCTTCCTCTCCTTCCTGCACGCCCGGGGGCGGCTCGACGAGTTCGTCAACCTCGGCACCTTCAACCCCTTCCGCCGCGAGATCTCCGAGTACCTGCAGTGGGTGGCGGACAACCTGGACAACGTCGGCGTCCGCTACAACTCCCGCGTCACCGGCGCCACTCCGCGCAAGGCCGCCGACGGCAGCGTGGCCGGCTGGCGGGTCACCCTCGCGGACGGCGACACCGTGGACACCCGCGACCTGGTGGTCGGCACCGGCCGCGACGCCCGGATCCCTGAGGAGTTCGCCGGCCTGCCGAAGGACCGGGTCATCCACAGCTCGCAGTACTCGACCCGGATCGCGCAGTACCCGATCGACCGCCCGGTGCGGGTGGTGGTGATCGGCGCGGCGCAGAGCGCGGCGGAGATGTTCGTCTCGGTCCACAAGGACCTGCCGCTGAGCCAGCCGACGCTGGTGCACCGCTCGATCGGCCTGATGAACTACCAGACCAGCAAGTTCGTCAACGAGCTGTTCTTCCCGTCCTTCGTGGACGAGTTCCACCGCAGCGGACCGGAGGCGCGGGCGCAGATCCTCGACGAGGTGCGGCTCACCAACTACGCCGGCCTGGCCGCGCCGTTCCTCGACGAGACCTATCTGATGCTCTACGAGCAGAAGCTGACCGGCTCGCGGCGCTCGGCGGTGCGGCCGATGACCGAGGTGCTGTCCGCCCGCGAGGAGGACGGCGAGGTCGTGCTGGAGCTGCGCAACCGCCGGACCGGCCTGGTCGAACGGCTCGGCTGCGACCTGGTGCTGCTGGGCACCGGCTACGACCCGCGGATGCCCGCGATGGTCCGCACCCTGGCCGGGCGCGCGGGCGTGGAGAAGATCGAGGTCGACCGCAACTACCGGGTGGACCTGGGCGAGGGCGCCCGGGCCGGCCTGTACCTCCAGGGCTTCAACGAGGCCACGCACGGCATCTCCGACTCCCTGCTGAGCGTCCTCGCGCAGCGCTCCCACGACATCACCACCGACCTGCTGGCCCGCCGCGAAGCCGACAGCGCCGCCCAGCGCACCGCCCAGCGCGTCGCCAACACCCCGGCGGGGGTGCGCTGATGGACGTCCGCCGACTGGACCGCGCCGGCCTGACCCCCGCCTACGGCATCGAGGGCGAGCGCCTGCAGCCCTGGGACGTGCTCAACGCCCCCTTCGAGGGCGCCTGGTGCGTGGTGCGCGCGGGCGGCGAGTCCACCCCGCACAGCCACCACGAGTACGAGATCTTCATCGCGATCAGCGGCCGCGGCGCGCTGGTGGTGGACGGCGAGGAGCGCGAGTTCGCCGCCGGCGACATCGCCCACCTGCCGCCCGGCAGCACGCACAAGGTGGTCAACCCCTCCTCCGAGGACTTCGAGTACTACGGCATCTGGTGGGACCCGGGCATGTCGGAGGCGTTCCTGACCCGCCACCACAAGGAGAGCGCAGCATGAGCACCCGCACGGCGGTGATCTCGCCCGCCCCGACCGCCAACGGCGACCTCCACCTCGGCCACCTGGCCGGGCCGTTCCTGGCCGCCGACGTCTTCACCCGCTACCAGCGCGCCGCCGGGCGCGAGACCGTCCTCGGCACCGGCGCCCAGGACACCTCCACCTTCGTCGTCACCACCGCCCGCCGGCTCGGCACCACGCCGCAGGCCCTGGTCGCCGACTCCACGGCCCGCATCGAGGCCACCCTCGCCGCGCTCGGCATCGCCGTCGACGGCTTCACCCGCGACGAGGAGCGGTTCACCAAGCAGGTGCTGACCTTCCTCGGCCGGCTGCACGACGCCGGGAAGCTGGTCCTGCGGCCCACCGTCTTCCCCTTCGCGCCGCGCAGCGGGCGGTTCCTGGTGGACGGCTTCGTCAGTGGCGGCTGCCCGAACTGCCTGGCGGAGGGCTGCGCCGGGATCTGCGAGAGCTGCGGGCACCCGCTGCCGGCCGGCTCGCTGATCGACCCGCGCTCCACCGAGGACCCCGACGAGCCGCTGGAGCTGCGCGAAGTGCCGGTCCTGGTGCTGCCGTTGGAGGAGTACCGGGAGCCGCTGCGGGAGTACTTCGCGACCGGCGGCGCAGCGCTGCGGCCCCACATGGCCCAGGCCGTGCGGGAGATGCTGGAGCGGCCGCTGCCGGACTTCCCGATCACGTACCCGGTCTCCGACTGGGGCATCCCGGCGCCGTTCCCGGAGGTCGCCGGGCAGAGCGTCAACCCCAACGCCGAGACGATGGCCTGGTCCATCTACACCACCACCGTCTCCGCCGAGGCGCGCGGCGACGTCCCCGGGGACGACGACCGGTTGTGGTGGCCCGAGTCCGGCACCCGCGCGGTGTACTTCCTCGGCTTCGACAACACCTTCCCGTTCGCGATCGCCGGGGTGTCCATGCTGCTGGCACTGGAAGGGCGTTACGCGCTGCCGGCCCGCTTCGTCACCAACGAGTTCTACGAGCTGGAGCACCGCAAGTTCTCCACCAGCCGGGGCCACCTGGTCTGGGGGCAGGAGTTGGCGGACCGGCTGCCCCGCGACGTCGGCCGCTTCCACCTCGCCGCGACGAGCCCGGAGCACCAGCGCACCGACTTCAGCTGGCCGGCGGTGGCCGCGGTGGCCGGCGCCCGGCTGGTCGAGCCGTGGAACCGGATCGCCGCGAAGGCGGCGGCCTGGGCCGGGCGCACCCTCCCGGTCTCCGCGGCCTCGCGCGAAGCCGCCGACCGGATCACCGAACGCTTCGCCGCCACCTACGAGTTGGACACCTTCAGCCTGGTGCGGACCGCGGAGACACTGGCCGAGCAGCTGGCCCGGCTGGACCGCTGGGAGGTCGCGGAGGAGCAGGCCGGCGACTTCTTCCACCAGGTGGAGACGGTGCTGCGGAACGCCGCCCCGATCCTGATCGACCTGGCCGAGCGGGCCGGCGTCGGCACCCGGCTGACCCGCGAGGACGGCACCGACACGATCACCGTGCGCCGGCTGCCGGAACTGGAGCTGCCGCCGCTGGAGCCGGCGTCCCAGGAGCCGGCGTCCCAGGAGCCGCCGGACGGCGGGGCGGTGTGAGATGCCGGCCGACGCTCGCCGGGTGCTGGTGGTCGGCGCCGGGGTGACCGGGCTGCTCACGGCGGTGCGGTGCGCCCTGGCCGGGCACCACGTCACCGTGCTGGACCGGGACGCCATCCCCAACCCCGGCTCCACCTCCTTCGACCAGCACCGGGCGGTCCGCGCGCTGGACCCGGCCGACCTGGCCGCCTCGCGGCGGATCAAGGTGGCGCACCGGCGCTGGATGGGCCTGGAGGCCCTGATGGGCGCCAAGTTCTACCGCCGGGTGGGCATGATCACCGCCTGGCCGGCGGACCGGGCGGACCAGGTGGCGGCCGCCGCGGCCGCCGCCGACCTCCCGGTCGACCTGATCGAGCCCGAGCGGTTCCCGCACGTGCACTTCCCCGAGGGCACGGTCGGGGTGCTGGAGCGGCACGGCGGCATCCTGCTCGCCGACCACGCGCTGCAGGTGATCGTCCGCTGGCTGACCGAGCAGCCGAACGTCACGCTGCGGCCCTGGCAGGAGGTCAAGGCGGTGGACCCGGAGACCGGGCGGGTGCACCTGCCGGACGCCGAGGTCCTCACCGCCGACCTCACCCTGATCGCCACCGGCCCCTGGTCGAAGGACCTGGTCGACCTGGAGATGGTGCTGCACCGGCAGACCCTGGTCTACCTCAAGCCGCCGGAGCAGCTGGCCAAGGACTGGGAGCGCACGCCCGGGATCGGCCGGCTCGGCCCGGAGGGACTGGCCTGGCTGCTGCCCCCGGGCGACGGGACGCTGCTCAAGGTCAGCTCCGCCTCGGTCTGCCGCGAGGTGGACCGGGTCACCGCCGGCAGCCCGGAGGAGGAGCTGCGCTGGGCCGAGCAGGTGCTCGCCGAGCCGATCCTCACCGACCCCGACCTCTACAAGGTGATGGCGGTCAAGCGCTGCCACTACCTGGTCGACGCCCGCACCGGCGCCGCTCACCTGATCCGGATCGGCCCGAGCACCTGGGCCCGCAGCGCCAGCGGCGGCGACGGCTTCCGCACCGCCCCGCTGGTCGCCGACCGGATCCTCGACGCGCTCACGCACGACACCTCCGACTCCTACGACACCCCGAGGGGGACGACATGACCGACGACGGCGAGGACCGCGTGCTGCTGGTGATCGGCAGCGGCCTGAAGGTCTACCGCGAGTACCTGATCGAGTCCGCGCACCGGCGGGCGGCCGAGCTCGGCCTGAAGCTGGTCCTGATCAACAACCTCAAGCCGACCTGGCAGCACGGCTACTTCGACGAGATCACCGTGGTCAACGTCTTCGACCACGACGAACTCCGCTCCGCCGCAAGGGAGGTCGCCTCGCGCCGGAACGTCGCCGGGCTGTTCTGCTACGACGAGCCGCTGGTCATGCCCTCGGCCGAACTCGCCGCCGAGTTCGGCGTTCCGGGGCTCGGCCTGGCCGGCGTGCAGGGCTGCCGCGACAAGTACCGCACCCGCTCGGCGCTCACCGAGGCGGGACTGCCGCAGCCGGGCTTCGCTCTCACCGACAGCGTCGAGCAGGCCCGTGCGACGGCCGCCCGGATCGGCTACCCGGTGGTCGTCAAGCCGCGGGCGCTGGGCGCCTCGATGGGCGTGGTGCTCGCGGCGGACGAAGCCGAACTCGACCGGGCCTACCTGGTCGCCTCCAACGCCAGCCTGGTCGGCGACGAGCCCTACCGCGGCGGGGCCATCGTGGAGGGCTACGCGGACGGTCCGGAGATCAGCGTCGACGGCGTCGTCCACCAGGGCGAGTACCGGCCGGTGTTCATCGCCCGCAAGGAGACCGGGCTGCACCCGTACTTCGAGGAGCTCGGGCACGTCGTCGACGCCGCCGACCCGCTGCTGCGCGACCCCGAGCTGCTGGACGTGCTCACCAAGACGCACGGGGTGCTCGGCATCGAGAACGGCCTCACCCACGCCGAGGTCCGGCTCACCTCCATCGGCCCGGTCGTGATCGAGGTCAACGGCCGGCTCGGCGGGGACCTCATCCCCTTCCTCGGCCGGATCGCCACCGGGATCGACCCGGGCGTGCTGCTGGTCGAGCTCGCCGCCGGGATCCGCCCGGACCTCTCCTTCACCGAGCACGGCGTGGCCGGCATCCGCTTCGGCTACCCCGAGCGGGACGCGGCCGTCCGCGAGGTGCGGGTGCCGGAAGGGCTGCCGGGGCTGGTCACCGCCTCGCCCATGGTCGAGCCCGGCACCGAGCTCCGGCTGCCGCCCGGCGGCTACCTGGCCCGGCACTCCTTCGTGGTGTGCACCGGCGACGACCGGGAGCACTGCCGGGAGCGCCTGATCGCCGCGGTCGCCGCCGTCGAGCTGGACGCCGAGCCGCTGGAGCGCAAGGACGTCACCGCGCGCCTGGAGATGCCGCACGGACTCCTGGACGTGGACGAATGAGCGCCGCGCGGATCGACGAGGGACGGATCGACTACGACGGGCGGCGGTTCCGCAAGCTGGGCGCCGCGGACGGGGTGGCGGCCCGCTACCACCAGGACGGCGACCTGGTCTGGGTGGACTTCGCCGGCGGCGAGGTCCGGCGGGGCACCATCAGCGGGCTCTGCGCGCGGGACGGCAGCCTCCGGCTCGCCTACACGATGGTGCTGACCGGCGGCGAGGTCATCGCCGGGCACTCGGTCAACACCCCCGAGCGCGACCCGCAGGGCCGGCTGCTGCTCCGCGAGGAGTGGGAGCGCTACGGCCCGCACGCCGGGACCGGCGTCTCGTACCTGGTGGAGATCGACGGACCGGAGCGGCCGGGGGTGGCGGCATGACGGACCGGCAGAGTGGTCCCGACTGGCAGGGCCTGCGGGAGCAGGTCGAAGGCACCGTGCGGCTGCCCGGCGATCCCGGCTTCGAGGAGCGCAGCAGCGCCTTCAACAAGCGCTACGCCGGCGTCCGCCCGGCCGGGGTGCTGTCGGTGGCGAGCGCCGCCGACGTCTCCCGCGGCATCGCCTGGGCGCGCGCCGAGGGGCTGCCGCTGGCGGCCCGCGGCGGCGGCCACGGCTACTCCGGCCAGGCCGCCACCACCGGCCTGGTGATCGACCTCGGCGGGCTGAACTCCATCTCGGTGGACCGCCGGCGCGACCTGGTCACGGTCGGCGGCGGCACCCGCTCCGGCGAGCTCTACGCCGAGCTGCAGCGCCACGACCTGGCGATCCCGCTGGGCAACTCCGACGACGTCGGGATCGGCGGCCTCACCCTCGGCGGCGGCGTCGCCGCGGTGTCCCGGGCCTTCGGCCTCACCTGCGACTCGCTGGTGGAGACCGAGCTGGTGCTCGCCGACGGCAGCATCGTGACCTGCAACGAGACCGAGCACCCGGACCTGTTCTGGGCCTGCCGGGGCGGCGGGGGCGGCAACTTCGGCATCAACACCTCCTTCACCTTCCAGGCCCGCGCCACCCAGCCCAGCTCGACCTGCCTGCTGCTGTGGCCGCTGGAGGACGCCGAGGCGGTGCTCCCGGTGATGCAGGCGACCATGCGGGACGCGCCGGACCGCTTCGCCGCCCGGATCGGCGTGAACCGCCCGGGCGGCGGCTCGGGGGACGGCTCGGACGGCGACCGCGGCACGCTCTCGGTGATCGGCCAGCACCTCGGCCCCGCCTCGGAGTTGCGCGTCCTGCTGGCCCCGGCGCTGGCGGTCGGGCACCCGACCGTGGCCGAGATCGAGGACGCCACCTACTGGGAGGCCAAGGACTTCCTGCACCACGAGACCTCCGGGGACCCGTTCGCGGTCCGCACCCGCACGGTCGCCGAGCCGCTCGGCGAGGCCGCCGTGGACACCTTCCTCACCGCGCTGCGCAAGTGGCCCGGCAGCGGCAACCCGGACGGCGCCGGCATCGCCCTGTTCACCTGGGGCGGCGCCATCAACCGGGTGCCCGTCACCGAGACCGCGTTCCCGCACCGGGACGTGCTCTTCCTGATCTCCATGGACGCCTCCTGGTCCACCGACGACACCGCGGAGGTGCGGCAGGCCAACCTCGACTGGCTGGCCGACCTGCACGCCGCGATGGGCGAACACGCCCGCGACGCCTCCTACGCCAACTTCGCCGACCCCGACCTCACCGACGCCCAGGCCGCCTACTTCGGGCCCAACCTGGAGCGGCTGCGCGCGATCAAGCACCGCTACGACCCCGAGCGGGTCTTCACCTTCCCCCAGGCCATCCCGCCTGCCCAGCCCGCCCGGCCCGGCCGTTAGGGCCCGAACCCTCCGAGGAGGAGCCGTCATGTCACCCGATCTGCGCGGTGCGATGCGCAACTTCGCGACCGGAGTCTGCATCGCCACCACCTACGCGGACCACGAGGGCATCCGCCGCCACGACGCGGTGACGCTCAACTCGCTGACCTCGGTGTCGCTGGACCCGCCGCTGGTCGCGCTCTCCCTGCACCGCGGGTCCGGGTTCCTCACGGACCTGCTGCAGACCAAGAAGTGGGCCGTGTCGATCCTGGACAGCGCCGCCGAACCGCTCGCCCGCCGACTCGCCCGGGGCCGCGCCGAACGCGCCGCGGCGGTGGCCACCCTCCCGGCCACCGCCGGCCCCGAGACCGGGGCGCTGCTGCTGGACGCGCAGAGCGTCCTGGAGTGCGTGCTGCGGGACAGCTTCGACCTCGGCGACCACACGATGGTGGTCGGCGAGGTCCTCTCCACCGGCTTCCGCGAGCACCAGCCGCCGCTGCTCTTCCTGCACGGCCACTACCACCAGCTCGACCACCGGCCGGCCGACCGCCGGCTCGCCGCCGCCTCGACCGAGGAGTCCTGACATGAGCCAGCCCGCCGCACCGATCACCGCACCGGTCACCGCACCGGTCACCGCCACCCGCGACGTGCCCAACACCGCCGCCGGGATCCTCGCCGCCGCCAAGGCGCTCGCGCCCGTGCTGCGCGAACGCTCCGCCGAGATCGAGGAGAACCGCCGCCTGCCCGCCGACGTCGTCGAACTCGTCCGCGCCACCGGGGCGTTCCGGATGGGCTTCAGCCGCGCCTGGGGCGGTCCCGAACTGACCTCCATGGAGCAGACCGAGGTGGTCGAGGCCCTGGCCTACGGCGACTCGGGCGCCGGCTGGGCCGCGATGATCGGCATGGACTCCGGCCTGTACGCGGCGTTCCTGGACGAGGCCGTGGCCAAGGAGATGTTCCCGCGCCTCGACATGGCCACCGCCGGCCTGCTCTTCCCCACCGGCCGGGCCGAGCGTGTCGAGGGCGGCTACCGCCTCACCGGGCGCTGGCAGTTCGGCAGCGGGATCACCCACGCCGACTGGGTGATCTCCGGCGCCTTCCTCTACCAGGACGGCGAGCCCCTGCTGGTGGACGGCTCGCACGACTCGCTGCTGCTGATGGTGCCCGCGGCCGAGGTCCGCACGATCGACACCTGGCACACCACCGGCCTGGCCGGCAGCGGCAGCCGGGACTACGCGATCGAGGACGTCTTCGTCCCCGAGGAGCGCACCCTCACCTTCGGCACGGTCCGCAACGGGCAGGGTCCGCTGGCCCAGCCCGAGGTCCACATGCGGAACATGCCCGGCGTCCCGCTCGGCGTCGCCCGCGCCGCACTGGACTGGGTGCGCGACCAGGTGCTGGCCAAGTCGCCTGCCGGTGGCGGCGGCTGGGCCGACAGCTGGCGGGCGCAGGTGGTCCTCGCCGAGTGCGAGGCCGACTTCCACGCCACCCGCTCCGGGGTGTACGCGGCGATGCGCCGCCAGTGGGAGGTGCTGGAGGCCGGCGGCACGATGGACGACCTCACCCCGGAGGAGCGCGCCGCCCTCCCGCTCTCCCGGCTGCACGCCTTCCGCACCGCCCGCTCGATCGTGCTGCGGCTCTACGACCTGATGCAGACCGCCTCGATCTACAAGCCCAATCCGCTGGACCGCTGGCTGCGGGACACCATGACGATGTGCCAGCACGTGGTGGCGCAGGACAAGATCCTGCAGTCCGCCGGGGCCCATCTGCTCGGCGCCCGGCCCGGCTTCCCGCTCAGCCTCGGCATCACGAGCTGAACCTCCCACTGATCACCCCTGCCCGGGAAGGAACCCCCGACGTGACCGAACTGCTCTCCCCCGCGACCGAGACCGCGACCGAGACCGACCTGCCCGCCCGCCGGGCCCGGCTCCGGGACTACGTGATGTGCCGGCCCGACCACTTCGAGGTCAGCTACCGGATCAACCCCTGGATGGACCCGGAGAAACCGACCGACCGCGCGCTGGCCCTCGCCCAGTGGGAGAACCTGCGCGCCCTCTACACCTCGCTCGGCCACCGGGTCCGCACCATCGAGCCCGCCCCCGGACTGCCGGACATGGTGTTCGCCGCCAACGGCGCGGTGGTGGTCGGCGGCCGGGTCCTGGTCTCCCGCTACCGGCACCCGCAGCGCCGAGCCGAGGCGGACCACTGGGCCGAGTGGTTCCGCGCCGAGGGCTGGACCGACGTGGTCCGGGCCGCCTTCACCAGCGAGGGCGAGGGCGACTACGTGACCACCGGCCGGGCCGTGCTGGCCGGCAGCGGCTTCCGCTCCGACCCGCGCTCGCAGACCGAGGCCGCGAGCCTGTTCGACCGGCCGGTGGTCAGCCTGCGCCTGACCGACCCGCGCTTCTACCACCTCGACACCGCGCTGGCCGCGCTCGACGACGAGGAGATCGTCTACTACCCGGACGCCTTCGACGCCGAGAGCCTGGCGGTGCTGCGCGAGCTGTTCCCGGACGCCGTGCTCGCCGACGAGGAGGACGCCCTCGCCTTCGGGCTCAACCTGGTCTCCGACGGCCTCAACGTGATCGTGCCGGAGCCGGCCGCCGCGTTGGCGGCGAAACTGCGCGCCCGCGGCTTCCACACCCATGCCGTGGACCTGTCCGAACTGCTCAAGGCGGGCGGCAGCGTGAAGTGCTGCACCCTCGAACTCCGCCACTGACCACCCCAGTTGCGCCCACCGACCTGCCAAGGAGACCCGCCATGGCCCAGCAGCCCTGGATCATCGTCGGCTATGTCAACGTCCTGCCACTGATCCCGCACTTCGCGCCCGGCTCGGTGATCGTCGTCGACGAACCGGACGTGATCCGCAAGTGCGACGTCAAGAACGCCCTCGCGGGCGCCCCGATGCTGCGCGAACTCGTCGAGTGGGAGTACCAGCTCCCCGGCGCGGCCGACGAGTTCTTCGCGACCTACCCCGACCTCGACCCGGCCGTGGTGGCGCCGCTGGTGGAGTACGCCACCCCGTTCGCCGCCCGGCTCGCCGAGCGCTACGGCCGCCCCGGCGCGGGAGCCGGGGCGGCGCAGGTGATGCGGGACAAGGCGCTGCTGCGCCGGGTCACCCGGGCCGCCGGCGTGCCCAACCCGGCCTCCCGGGAGGTCACGTCCGCCGCGCAGGTACGGGAGTTCGCCGCCGCGCACCCCGGCCCGCTGGTCCTGAAGCCGGCCGACCGGCAGGCCTCCGTCGGCACCACCGTGCTGCGCTCGCTCGACGGCCTGGAGGCCGCCTGGGCCGAGTGCACCCTCCCCGACGAGGGCAGCAGGGTGCCGGACCGGGAACGCGAACCCCGGGTGCTGGTCGAGCAGTACGTGCACGGCAGCGAGTACAGCGTCGAACTCCTGGTCCGCGAGGGCGAGGTGCTCTTCTCCAACGTGACCGGCAAACTGCTCTACCCGGGCCCGCGGCCGATCGAGCTGGGGCACACCGTCCCGGCCCACGGCCTGGAGGCGCCGCTCGCCGCGGAGTTGGTGGCCCGGACCGGCGACGTGCTGCGCGCGGTCGGCTTCGGCAGCGGCATGGTGCACTGCGAGTGGATCGTCAGCGAGGGCACGCCCTACCTGGTCGAATGCGCCGGCCGGTTCCCGGGCGACGGCATCCCGATGCTGATCGAGGACGCCTACCGGATCGACCTGGCGGGCGCCTTCTACGAGGTGATGCGCGGGGAGCGCCCGGCGCCGCTGCCCCGGGAGGCGGCCGGCGGCGCCGCGGTCCGCTTCGTCGAGGCGCGGCCGGGCACGGTCGTCTCGGTCGAGGGCGCGGCGGAGGCCGCCGATCTGCCCGGGGTGCGCTCGGTGTCGCTGCACCTGGAACCCGGCGACACCGTCCGCGAGCTGCGCAGCTCCTGGGACCGGGCGGGCTCGGTGTCGGCGTCCGGGGCCACCGCGGCGGAGGCCCTGGCGCGCGCGGAGGCGGCGGCGCACGTGATCCGCGTCACCACCGCCTGAGCGGCCCGCCGCCCGGCGCCGATCCGCCGCCCGCGACGGCACGCGTGTCGTCGCGGGCGGCGGCCCGGTTCACGCCCCCGCGCCGACGGCAGCCGCCGCGGGCTCGCGGAGCAGGGGCAGCAGGAGGTCGCCGACCCGGGCGGTCTCCTGCCGGTAGGGGGTGTCGGAGAGCACGAAGTGCTCGACGCCGAGCGCCCGGTACTTCTCCAGTGCGGCGGCCACCTCCTGCGCCGAGCCGACCAGCCAGGTGGTGGCCGCTCCCCCGCCGCCGTACCGCCCGGGGGCGGTGTAGAGGCAGGAGTCCAGCACCTCGCCCCGGTCGGCGAGGTCGAGCAGCCGCCGCTGCCCGACGGCCGAACGGCCGTTGCCCGCCCAGGCGGTGTCGCCGGCCTTCGCGGCCATCCGCGCCACCTTCTCCTCGGCGGCGCGCCACGCCTCCTCGCTGGTCTCGCGCACCACCGTGGTGATCCGCAGCCCGAAGCCGAGCGGCCGGTGCCGGCGGCCGACCTCGCCGCTGAGCCGGCGCAGCCGGTCGATCCGCTCGGCGACCCCGTCCAGCGGCTCGCCCCAGAACAGCTGGACGTCCGCCTCGGCCGCGGCCACCCGCTCGGCCGCCTCGGAGGCCCCGCCGAAGTAGAGCACCGGGTGCGGCCGGTCCGGAACCGGGTAGGGGCGCGGCGCGACGGTGGAGTCGGCGACCCGGAAGTGCTCGCCTTCGAAGGTGGCGTGCTCCTCCGTCCACAGCCGCCGCACCAGGTGCAGGAACTCGCGGGTGCGGGCGTAGCGCTGCGGCGGGTCGACGGTGCGGTCGCCGTAGGCGGCCGGGTTGTCGAGGCCGCTGACGATGTTGACCAGCACCCGTCCCTGGCTGAGCTGGTCCAGGGTGGCCGCCGCCGAGGCGAAGTTGGCCGGGTGCCAGTACCCCGGCCGCACCGCGATCAGCGGCTTGAAGCGGGTGGTCCGGGCCGCCAGGGCGGTGGCGAGGGTGAAGGTGTCGGGGCGCCCCCACCCGGTGCCGAGCAGCGCGCCGCCCCAGCCGTGCTCCTCGGCGGCGCGGGCCAGGCCGGTCGAGAACTCCAGGGACCCCCAGCCGGCCGTGGTGTCATCGCCGCGGTGGCCCGGCTCCACCGTGTTCGGGATGTACCAGAGGAACTCGCCGCTCATCGCTGCTGCGGCTCCGCGACCGGGCTGTAGTGCGAGGCGTCACCCTCCAGCGAGCGGCTGTGGCTGCCGTCGGTGCCGACCGGGACGTCGCCGGCCACCGTGACGCGGTGCAGCCGGCGCGGCAGGTCGTCGTAGTTGTCGACGGCGTAGTGCTGGGTGATCCGGTTGTCGAAGAGCACCAGCTGGTTCGGCGACCAGCGCCAGCGCAGCACGTTCTCCGGCCGGGTCACGTAGCTCTGCAGCAGGTCCAGGATGCGGCGCGACTCCGGGACCGACAGGCCCACGATCCGCTGCGCGAAGCCTCCGATGAACAGCCCGCGCTCGCCGGTCAGCGGGTGCACCCGGACGACGGGGTGCGCGGTGCGGAACTTGATCGAGGTGAAGACGGCGCGGCGGTCGGCGGCCTCCGCGTCGATCGCCTCGTCCGGCACCGCGTAGTCGTAGTCGTTGGTGTGCTCGGCCCACAGCGTGTCGGCGAAGGCGCGCAGCGGCTCCGGCAGGTCGCGGTAGGCGGCGGCGGAGTTGGCGATCAGCGTCTCGCCGCCGTAGGGCGGGAGCGTGATGCTGCGCAGGGTGCTGGCCTGCGGCGGGTTGAGGACGAAGGTGACGTCGGTGTGCCAGTGGTTGGACCGGCCGCGCTCGCTGTCCACGGGGAGCACGTTCGGGGCGCCCTCGACCGAGGGGACGGTCGGGTGGGCGGTGGTCAGCGGCCCGAAGTGGGCGGCGAAGCGCTCCTGGCCGGCGTCGTCGAGGTCGACGTCGTTGAAGACCAGCGCCTTGTGCTCGTTGAGCGCGGCGCGGATCGCGGCGACGGTGGCGGGGTCGAGATCGCGGTTGATCGCGACGCCGGAGACCTCGGCGCCGATCCGGCCGGTGACCTTGCGGATCGTGAGCGCGGGGGCGCCGGTCGCGGCCGTGGTGGTGTCGGTGGTGGGTTCGGTGACGGTCATGGCAGTGCCTTCCGTGAGGTGGAGTGCGATGGCGGGTCGGGTGTGCGGGTCAGGAGGCGAGGGCGGCTTCCGCCGCTCCCGGCGCGTCGGTCTCCGCACGGGCCGGCGTCGCCGCGGTGTACTGGTTGGCCGGCCGCGGCAGCCCGTAGCGCTCGCGCAGCGTCTCGCCGGGCACGTACGCCCGGCGGAACAGCCCGCGGTCGCGGAGGATCGGCACGACCTGGTCGACGAACTGCTCGAGCCCGGACGGCAGCAGCGCCGGCATGATGTTGAAGCCGTCGGCGGCGCCGTGGTCGTACCAGTCCTGGATGGCGTCGGCGACCTGCTCCGGGGTACCGCTGAAGGTGCGGTGGCCGCGTCCGCCGCCGAGCCGGCCGATCAGCTCGCGGACGGTCAGCCGTTCCCGCCGGGCGAGCTCGACGATCAGCGTGTAGCGGCTCTTGGCGCCCTCGATCTCGCTCTCGTCGGGCAGGTCGGCCGGGAGCTGCCGGTCGAGCGCCAGCGTCCCCGGCTCCAGCCGCAGCAGCCCCTCCAGGCGGCGCACCCCGTACTCGGGCACGATGTGCTCGTCCAACTCGCGCTCCCGGCGCAGCGCTTCGGCCTCGGTGTCGCCGATGACGGGAACGATGCCGGGCAGCACCTTGATGTGCTCCGGGTCCCGGCCGGCCGCGCGGGTACGGGACTTGAGGTCGGCGTAGAAGGACTGGGCGTCGGCGAGGGTCTGCTGGGCGGTGAAGACCGCCTCGGCGTAGCGGGCGGCGAAGGCCCGGCCGTCCTCGGAGGAGCCGGCCTGCACCAGCAGCGGGTAACCCTGCGGCGGGCGGGGGACGTTGAGCGCGCCCTCGACCGAGAACCAGAGCCCGCGGTGGCGCGGCGGGTGGATCCGGCTCTGGTCGCCCCAGACACCGGCCGCCTTGTCGGCGACGACCACGTCGTCCTCCCAGCTGTCCCACAGCTTGAAGGCCAGCTCCAGGAACTCGGTGGCGCGGGCGTAGCGGTCCGCGTGGGCGGGCTCGTGGTCGAGGCCGAAGTTGCGGGCCGCGGCCTCGCCGGCGGTGGTCACCACGTTCCAGCCGGCCCGGCCGCCGCTGATGTGGTCGAGCGAGGCGAAGGTCCGGGCCAGGTTGTAGGGGAGGTTGTAGGAGGTGGAGGCGGTGGCGATCAGGCCGATGTGCTCGGTGGCGGCGGCCAGCGCGGTGAGCAGCGTGAGCGGCTCCAGGCTGCCGGCCGGGCGCTGGCCGACGTTCGGGTGCAGGACGGGCCCGTCGGCGAGGAACAGCGAGTCGAAGGTGCCGCGTTCGGCGATCCGGGCGAGCTCGCGGTAGTGCGCGATGTCGGTCGCCGCGTACGGGTTGCTCTCGGGCAGCCGCCAGGAGGCCTCGTGGTGGCCGGTGGTCATGAGGAAGGCGTTGAGGTGGAGCGGGCCGGAACGGGTCACTGGTCGTCTCCATCGGTGTCGGCGGCATCGGTGTCTGGAGCATCGGTGCCGGGAGCACCGGTGCCGGGAGCTTCGGTGTCCGGAGCATCAGCCGGCTGCGCGCCCTCGGGCCCGCCGGTCTCCTCGACGCCGAGCGCGGACAGCAGGCGGGTGCGGTAGGTGTCGAGCCGCGGGTCGCGGTAGGAGCGCGGCTGCGGCAGGTCGATGGTGAGGCTGAGCCCGATCCGGCCCCGCTCGAGCACCAGCACGCGGTCGGCGAGCACCACGGCCTCGTCCACGTCGTGGGTGACCAGCAGCACGGACGGCCGGTGCCGTTCCCACAGTTCGCGCAGCAGGCCGTGCATCCGCAGCCGGGTGAGCGCGTCGAGTGCGCCGAACGGCTCGTCCGCCAGCAGCAGTTCCGGCTCCCACACCAGCGAGCGGGCCAGCGCGGCGCGTTGCGCCTCGCCGCCGGAGAGCTCGCCGGGCCAGGCGTTCTCCCGTCCGGCCAGGCCGACTTCGGCGAGAGCAGCGCGTCCGCGCTCGCGGGCCTCGCGGCCCTTGAGGCCGAGCACCACGTTGTCGAGCACCCGCCGCCAGGGCAGCAGCCGGGAGTCCTGGAAGACCATCGACACCCGTTCGGGCGCAGCGAGTTCACCGCTGCCCGCGACCCCGTGGTCGAGGCCGGCGACGGCCCGCAGCAACGTGCTCTTGCCGGAGCCGCTGTGCCCGAGCAGGGCGGTGAACTGGCCGGCGGGGATGTCCAGGTCGACGCCGTCGAGGACGGTGCGGCCGGCGAAGGAGCGGGTCAGACCGCTCAACCGGACGGCGGGCTCGGCGAGTTCGGCAGGCGCGGTCAGTGTCCCAGGGTTCGCCGCCATGACAGCACCCTCCGTTCGATGAGTCGGACCAGGGTGTCGGAGATCAGGCCGAAGACGCCGTAGACGATCAGGCCGACGATGATCACGTCGGACTGCCCGTAGTTCTGGGCCTGGAACATCATGTAGCCGAGGCCGCTGGTGGCGTTGATCTGCTCCAGCACCACCAGCGAGAGCCAGGAGGAGGTCACGGCCAGCCGCAGCCCGACGAAGAAGCCGGGCAGCGCTCCGGGAATGACGACCTGCCGGACGAACTCCCACCGCCTCAGCCCGATGACCTCGGCGAGCTCGACGAATCGGCTGTCGATCCCGGACAGCGCGGAGTGCAGGTTCAGATAGACCGGGATGTAGACGACGATCGCGATGATGGCGATCTTGAAGGTCTCACCGATGCCCAGCCAGAGGATGAGCAGCGGGATCAGGCCGAGCGTCGGGATCGCCCGGTTCAGCTGGACGGTGCCGTCGATCAGCGCCTCGCCGGTGCGGCTCAGCCCGGAGGCCAGTGCCAGCAGCACGCCGCCGGTCAGGCCGATGGTGAAGCCGATCCCGGCCCGCCGCAGCGAGGTGAGCATGTCGGAGGGCAGGGTGCCGTCCGTCCACAGCCGGGCACCGGTGTGCAGGACGGTCCAGGGTGCGGGGATCGCCCCCGGGTCGAGCTGCCCGGCGGCGGAGGCGATCGCCCACACCGCCAGCACCAGCAGCGGCCCGATCAGCCGGGCGGCCGGCAGCCGCTTCCCCGGCCCCAGCCGCCGGCCGCGGCGGCGCGCGGCGGAGGCTGCGCCGGCGGAGACTGCGCCGGCCGAGGCGGAGGGTGCACTGGTCGCGGCGGAAGCGCTGGACGCGGTGGCGGTCGCCGCCGCCGCTCTCGGGACGGTGGGCGCCGCAGCGGGCGCGGCACTGTCGGGTAGCAGATGCGTCATCGGTGGGCCTCAGCTCCGGTAGTCGGCGGCGACGGCGTTCGCGGCGAGATGCTCGAAGCGGCGGTCGAAGAGCGTGTCGACCTTGAAGGGCTTCACGAAGCCGCCCTCGGCGAGCAGGTCGGCGGTCTGCTGCTCCCAGGCGATCGCCTCGTCCCAACTCGGCGGGAACAGCGGCTTGTTGCTGAGCTTGGTGATGGCCTGGGCCTGGGCGGTCGTGATGCCCTGCGTCTTGACGTAGTACTCCTGCTCCCAGACGGCGGGGTGCTCGTAGGCCCAGACCAGCGCCCGCGCCCAGTGCGGGATGAAGGCGGCGATGGCGGCGGCCTTGTCCGCGTCGGCCAGCACGGCGGCCGGCGCCCACAGCAGGGTGAGCAGGTCGACCACGTCGGTGGTGATGGTGTGGGCGCCCTTGGCCCCGTACTTGTCGAGGTAGGACGGCACTTGGCTGATCCCGAGCGGGGCGATGTCCACCTGGCCGGCCTGCAGCGCGGTGAGGAACTGGTCGCTGGTGAGCGGCACCAGCGTCACCTTGCTGTAGGGGATCCCGGCCTTCTTCAGCGCGCGCAGCAGCACCACGCCCTGCGCCTGGCCCTGGGAGAAGGCGAGCTTCTTGCCGACGAAGTCCTCGACGCTCGCGATCGTGCTGTGCGGCGCGGTGGCGAAGACGTAACTCGGCTTGCGGGTCAGGTCGATGGCGACGATCCGGGCGTCGTAGCCCTGGTAGTGGGCCTGGATCGGCGGGATGCCGGCGTTGTCGGCGAGGTCGAGGGACTTCGCGCGGAAGGCGTTGATGACGTCCGGGCCGGCGCTGACGTTCACCCAGTGCGCGACCGTGAACGGCAGCTTGTCCTGACCGGAGAGCTTGAACTGCAGCTCGGTGCTGTTCAGCGGGGAGGCGATCGACAGCTTCGTCCCGGCGGGCACGCCGGTGGGCAGCGCGGCCGCGGAGGACAGCGCCGGACCGGCGGCGGCTGCGTGGGCGCAGCCGGCCAGCCCGATCGCCGCGGCGCCGCCGAGCATCGTCCGCAGGAACAGCCGGCGGTCGAGCGCGGACCCGGTGACGGGCGCGGACGCGTGGACACGTGCGGAGCGGGGCATCGTGGAACTCCGTTCCTCTGGTGTGCGGGCAGGCCGAATCCGGGCACGGCCGAATTCGGGAACGCGGGCAGGAGAAATCACGCGCAGGGGCGTGCGGAAAACCCTCGGAAATGCCACCGGACGCGAATGGCCGGGCATGCGGTCGGAGGGGTGGAGGTGGACGGCCGGCCTCGGCGGCCGGCTCGCCGATCAACTCGTCAGCGACGAGGTCAGCGACACAGAGTGCTGCGCACGCGCATGAGGTCGACGAAGCGGCACCTGGTCAGCAGACTCCCGGTCAGCGAGACCTGGCGCGGCGGAAGGCATGCACAGGCGGCGCCGCGGGGGCGGATCCGCCGCGCCCCACTCGCCTCAGGAATGTCCCGCGCACTGCTCATGGAGATGAATCTACCCGCCCGCCCGCGCGCCTGTCATCATTCCGACTTTCTGAATTAACTCCGCGCAGCTGGGCGGAGAACGGGTCCCGGTAAACGACGTCCAGCGCGACCGCGCCGCCCGCCATCGCCGTCGCCGTGCCGGGAAAGCTGGTCGGCACCACCCGGCGGGTGGCGTCCACCCGCGCGGTGGCGTGCGCCGCCGCCTCCGCGCGCAGCGCGGCCAGGCAGTCCTCGCGGTACACCGCGCCCACCTCGGTGACCACCACGGTGTCCGGGTCGAGGATGTCCAGCAGCAGGCCCACCGCGCGCCCGACCAGCCGCGAGCGATCCAGCAGCAGCCGGACGGCGGCCGGCCGGCCCTCCTCCGCTGCGGCCACCACGCGCAGCGGGTCCGGTTCGGCGATCACCCCGGCCTCCAGCGCCCGCCGGCACAGCGTCCGCTCGCTCACCTCCGCCTGCAGGCAGCCGCTGCGCCCGCACAGGCAGGGCTCCGTACCGCCGTGGACGGGCAGGTGCGCGATGGTGCCGGCCTGCGATCGCGGGCCGTAGTGCACCCGCCCCGCGGTGGCGAAGCCGGCGTCCACCATGTTGCCGACGAAGAGGTGCAGCATGCTGCCGGGGCTGTGGGCGTGCCGCCCGAACAGCCGCTCCGCGTGCAGCAGTCCGCGCCCGTGGCCGTCGACGTGCACGGGAAGCCCGGTGGCGTCCTCCACCAACTCCCGTGCGGGGACGTCGCGCCAGCCGAGCAGCGCGTGCTCCACCACCATCCCGCGCTGCGGATCGACCACGCCCCCGAGCGCCACGCCGATCCCCAACGCCCTTGCTTCGTCGGCTTGTTCACTCATCAGGCCGCTCAACTCCCCCGCCGCCCGGCGCAGCATCGCCGCCGGGCCCGGCCCGTCCCCGCGCCGCTCCCGCTCGCTGTGCGGGATCCGCCGCTGGGCGACCACGCGCCCGCGCAGGTCCAGCAGCGCCACCGTGGTGTGCGGAACGGCCACATGGATGCCGCCGGCCAGCAGCCGCGGGCCGGTGAGGTCGACGGGGACGTGCGGGCGCCCGATCCCGTTGGCGCGCAGCGGCGCCGGCGCCTCCTCGATCAGCCCGAGCCGGGCCAGGCCGGCGCAGTGGTCCGTGACCGAGGCCGGGGACAGCCCGGTCAGCCGGGCGACGGTGCTGCGGGCCACCGGCCCGCGCTCCAGGATCGCCCGCAGCACCGCGCTGGCGCTGTTCCGGCGCCGGTCGCCGTCGGCCACCCGGCTGGCGCTCCCCGGCTGCGCGCGGTCGCGGTCCTGGGCCGCCACTGCGGCCGATGCCCTGCGGGACATGGTCAACCCTCCGGAACGGTCCGAGATTTCGCCGTCGTCGTCCGGCGGGTCGGAGCCGCTCCTCCCGCCTCAGCGGGGGCGACAGATGGCCGTGCCCTGCCGCCGCAGGTCGACGTATCGACGCGCGGAGAAGGTCAGAGCCTGGGCAACCACATCACCGAAGCTAGCAGAGCGCATCACCCCCCGACAGGCGCCCACCACCCCCGTCCCGCAATCCGAGACACCCCCGCTCAGAGCCACTCCGGCCGGTCGGCGCCGTGGGGGCCCGGCGGGCGGGACCAGTCGCGGGGGGTGCCGGTGAGGTGGAGCGGGGGGAGGGCGTGGTGGAGGAGGCCGAGGGGGGTGGGGCGGTCGGCGGTGTGGGCGGGGGAGGTGAGGGCGCGCCTGGGGACCTCGGGCGCGGTGGGGGCCAAGGGTTGGCGCAGGAGCCAGGCGGCGGTCTGCGCGAGGGAGAGTTCGGCGGTCCAGCCGCCGCCCTCGGCCGCGCGGCGGGTGACGGCCCGCAGCACGGCCGCGGCGAGCAGGTAGCCGGTGGCGTGGTCCAGGGCCTGGACCGGGAGGGCGCCGGGGGTGCCGTCCGGCTTCCGCTCGAGGTCGGCGATCCCGCAGGCCGCCTGGACCAGGCTGTCGAAGGCCCGCCGCTCGCGCCAAGGCCCCCGCGTGCTCCAGGCGCAGAGCGAGGCGACGACCAGCGAGGGCCGGCGCGCGTGCAGGGAGGCGGCGTCCAGCCCGAAGCGGTCCAGCGCGCCCGGCCGGTAGCCGGTCACCACCACGTCGGCGGCGGCGAGGAGTTCCTCGAAGCGCGCCCGGTCGGCGGGGTCGCCCAGGTCCAGCAGGGTGCTGCGCTTGCCGAGGCCGGTGTCGAGATGCTGGGCCGGGATCTCCGGCAGCCGGGGGCTGTCCACGCGCAGTACGTCCGCGCCGAGCAGGGCGAGCGTGCGGGTGGCGACCGGCCCGGCGATCACCCGGGTCAGGTCGAGCACCCGCAGGCCGGCGGCGGGCAGCAACGGCCCGGGCGGGCAGGGCGGGAGGGGTACGGGCGCGGGGGCGGGCGCGGAGGCGTCCGCACTGCTCCGGCGGAGCGTCAGCAGGGGCAGGGCGGCGACCGCCGCGCCCTGCGGGTGGGCCGCCCAGGCCTCCGGTGAGCGGACGGCGACGGCCAGACCGCCGCGCGCGGTCACCGCCTCCGCCGTGTCGTCGGCGGGGCGGGCGGCGATCGCCCGGCCCACCTCCGCGGCCGGGTCCGGCGCGTCGGCGGACACGCCGAGCGCGTCGAGCAGCCGACGTTCGTGGTGCGGGTAGTTGGCGTGGGTGCGGACCCAGCCGTCCGCCGCGCGCCAGAACCGGGACAGCGGCGCCCAGCTCCCCAGCTCCACGCCGTCCAGGCGCACCAGATCGACGCTCGCGAAAGCGGTGGCCACCGCCTCGGCGTCGACGACCACCTCGGGCGGCGGGCCGCCGCCGCGCGCCGCCGCGAGTTCGCCGGCCGCCAGCCCCGCCGCGGCCACCGCCGCCTCCGCGAGCGCGGCGACCCGCAACCGCGAGGGCAGCAGCCCGTCCGGGCCCGTCCACCGCACCCGGCCGACCGCCGCGGCCGGGCCCTCCAGCGACCCCCACGCCTCTTCGAGCATCCGCTGCCGCACCGGGATCACCCGCGTCACCCTACGCCGGGCGCCGGCAGGGGCAGGGCGAGTTCCGCCGCGGCGCGGGCGGCGATCGGCGTCGCGGCGCAGGACTCGGCGAGGTCGAGGGCGAGCCGGAGTTCGTCCGCCGCCTCGGTCTCCCGGCCCGCCGCCTGCAGCGCGAGGCCGAGGTCGAGGACGGCCCTGGCCGACGCGTGGCGCGCGGGCGAGGCCAGCAGCAGCTCCGCCGCCTGCCGCAGCAGCGCGATCCGGTCCTCCCCCGGCGCCGCGAGCCCGGCCCGGACGTGCCGCGCCGCGCCGACCGCCGAGCGGGCGCCGAACCGCTCGGCGCGGGCCACCGCCTCGTCCGCGGCCTCCCGCGCCCGCGCGGTCTCGCCGACCGCGGCGTAGGCCTGGGCGAGCGTGAGCAGCCAGGGGCACCACGCCGGGTTGAGCATGCCGCGCTCGTCCAACCGCGCGCCCGCGGAGACGAGTTCGCGTATCGCGCCGCGGTGGTCGCCGGCCGCGTGGAGCAGCTCCCCGTACACCGTCTGGGCGTCGGGGATGGTCACCGCGCGCGGCCAGGGAGCGCGGAAGCGGTAGCGGGTGGTCAGGGCGAGGGCCTCGGGGAGGTTCCCGCGCGCGATCAGGATCTGGATCAGGGTGTTGATCGCGTACCAGTGCGCGGGGACGCCCTCGCCCACGCGGTCGGCCAGCTCCAACCCCTCGCGGGCGTCCTGCTCGGCCTGGTCGAGCCGCCCGGCGCGGAGCCGGATGTAGCCGAGCAGGGTCTTGCCGAAGGCGAGGTGGGCGCCGCGCCAGCCGGCCTCCTCGCACTCGGCGATGCCCTCGGCGAACAGCGCCTCCGCCCGCTCGGGCCGGTCCGCGTGCAGCTGGGCGAGGGCGACCAGGACCGGGATCTCGAACGACCAGTCCTGGTGCACCCAGCTCAAGCGGCCCTGCGCCTGGGCCAGTTCGGCGTTGCGCAGCGCCACCTGCGCGGGCTCGCCGCGGACCACGGCGTCCCACGCCCGCAGCCCGAGCAGATACGGACCGGCCAGCCCGCCCGCGGCGGTCGGCCCGGCCCCGGCGGTCGGCCCGGCCGCCGCCGGCCCGGCGACCGCCGAGCCGCCCTCCGGCGCCCCGAGCTGCGGCGGCACCGCGGGCGGCTCCGGCGCCGCGCCGAGCCGGGCCGCGAGGGCCGCCAGCCGCCTGGACCGCGCCGGGGAGTCCGTCTCGTAGGCGTCGAAGGCGCCCCACATGAAGTGCCACACCTGCAGGCGCAGCCGGGTCCGCGCGGACTCCGCCCGCTGCGCCTCCTCGGCGACGAGGGCGCCCGCCGCGGCGAGGTCGTCGCTGTGCGCGAGCGCCTGCGCCAGCCGCACCACGATGTCCTCGCGCAGCCGGGGCGGCAGGTCGACCGGCAGGTCGAGCGCGATGCGCAGCTGGTTCGCGGTCGCCGCCGGGTCGTAGAGCAGCGTCGAGCAGCCCAGCTCGTACAGGACCTCGGCGCGCTCGTCGAGGTCCGGCGGCTCGCGCAGCGCGCGGGCGAGGCAGGCCTGCGCCGACTCCGGCGCGCCGGACTGCATGAACACCCGGGCCGCCGCCCGCAGTTGGGCGACGACGGCCGGGTCGCCCTCGGGTCTGGTCTCCAGCAGGTGGCGGGCTGCCTTCTCCGGCCCGCCACCGGCCTCCAGGATCGTCCAGGCGGCCCGGCCGTGCAGGGCGACCCGGGTGGCGGGGGCGATCGACCGGTACACCGCCGTCGCGATCAGCGGGTGGACGAACTCCAGCACCTCCTGACCGCTCAGTATGCGCGCGGCGCGCAGGCGTTCGGCGGCGGCCTCGGCCTCGTCCGGGCTGAGCGCGGCGGCGGCGCCGGCCAGCTCCAGCGGCGTCTCCATGCCGAGCACCGCGACCGCCCAGGCGAGCCGGACCGCCGGGGAGCCCAGCCGCTGGAGGCGGGCGACCAGCCCGCGGCCCCTGGTGGCGGCGGCCAGGCCGCGCAGCGCCCGGCAGGAGGACTCGACGGGCCGGATCCCCCGCTCCTGCGCCTTGGCGACCACCTCGACGGTCTCGAACGGGTTGCCGCCGGTGACCGCCCAGACCTCGCGGCAGAAGGCGTCCTCCGCCTCCTCGCCCATCACCTGCCGGACCAGGCCGCCGACGGCGTCCGGGGTGAGCGCGGCGAGGGAGCGCGCCCGGGTGCCCGTGCGGTGCGCCATGTCCGCCAGGAACTCGGCGTCCTCGGGCAGTTCGTCCGGACGGTAGGCCACCACCAGCAGCACCGGCAGGCCCTCGCTGCGGGCCGCGAAGGCGGAGAGCCAGGCGAGCGAGTGGGTGTCGGCCCAGTGCGCGTCGTCGAGGACCAGGACCAGCGGGCCGCGGCCGACCGCGAGGTTGGTGACCACCCAGTCCAGGCCGTCCCGCACGCCCCGAGGGTCGGGGGCGGCAGCGGCGGCAGGCGCGTCCGGCCCGCCCGGCGCCGGGCCGAGGCCGAGCGCCGGACCGACGATGTCGTACCAACTCCCCAGCAGGGCACGCCGCTGGGCCTCCCCGGCCGCCGCGAGCACCGGCTGCAGCAGGCCGCGCACCACATGGAACGCCGAGGACCGCTCCCGCTCGCCGCCGCGCGCGGAGAGCACCAGGAAGCCGCGCTCCTCCGCGGCCGGCCTCACCTGCGCCAGCAGGCTGGTCTTGCCCAGGCCGGCGCTGCCGGTGAACACCAGCAGGCTCCCCAGCGCACCCTTCGCCAGCGAGTCGACCGCGTCCCGGATCGTGCGCAGCTCGGCCTCGCGTTCGAGGAGCCCCGGGTCCTCGGCGATCCCGGAACTCCTCCGCCCGTCGGTCATGCGCCGTCACCCCTCAGCAGGTCGGTGGGGACGGATGCGGCGCCCCGTACGCCGCCGCGCCCGATCTGCGCCCCATACTGCCCCGCCGGGGCGGCCCGTGGACCATCCTTCGGACCTTTTCCGGGTTCCGTCCGGGTCTCCCCGATTCCGGTCGGGGATCCGTTCGAGATCGGTCGGGGTTCCGGGCCCGTCCCCGGCGCGCGCGTCGCCGGCCGACGGGGTCAGCTCCGCGCGCAGTCGTCCCAGAGCCGGGCCAGCGCCGCCGGGATCTGCGTGATCGCGGAGCATCCGCCCGGCGCCGCCGGGAAGCCGTCGCTGGTGACGTACCGCCACGAGCCGCCGGCCGGCCGCGTGAAGTACTTGGTGACCGCCCCCTCGTCCTGCATCGCGACCTGCTCGTCCTCGGTCGCACCGGCGGTGGGCATGAAGGCGGTCGCCGCGTACTCGGTGGAGCCGCAGCGGCCGTAGTAGAAGCCGCCGGGCTGGGGCGCGATGTGCACCAGGTGCGGCTGGCCGGGAATCGTCCCGTAGACGGCGGTCACCGCGGCCTTCACCGCGCTCGTCACCGCCAGGTCGGTGCAGCCGTCGCTCGACGCCCCCGCGGCGGCCGCGGCCTTCACCGCGCTCCGGGACGGCACGGCCGAGGCCGGGCTCGCGGCGGACGGCGGCGCCGACGCCACCGGGCTCGCGGCCGGGCTCACGGCGGAACCCGCCGGCGTGGCCGACGCCGCGCCCGGGTCCGAGGGGGCCGCGCCGCCACCGCCGGTGCAGGCGGTCGCCAGGCACGCCAGCGCGGCCAGCGCCGCCCCCGCCCCGGCCCGGCGGCCGAGGACCGCGGCCTTCCGCTTCGGATTCACCGTTCTGCGCATGACGCTCCCCCTTGGAACGAACCCGTGTACGAGATGTGACGCGGTGCAAGCTCAAGGACGAGCGCCGCCGATCTCCGGTTGCACGCCGGTCTCGACCCGGTGGCACACCTGTTCGCGGCTACCCGCAGAACGGGCGACAGCCGCGGGTGGACCGGCGTGGCGTCCGCTCGCGGTCGGCCGGTTGGCGAGTCTGTTCGTCATGGCCACCGAACGCAGCGGAAGTTCACGGACCGGCGCGCGCCTGGCACGGGTCGTCGGGGCGTGCGCGGCGGCGGCTCTGCTCTACGGGTCGGCCGGGCCCCTCCCCGAGGCCGCCGGAGCCCCCGCGAGTCCGGCACCGGCGAGCCCGGCCCCGGTGAGGCGGGCCCCGGTGAGTCCGGCACCGGCGGCCCTCGCCTCAGCACCGGCCGCTCCCGCGTCGGCGCCGGCGGCCGCCGGACCGGGGCCGGTGGCGGCTCCCGGCCCGTCGCCCTCCCCCGCGCTCCTCGCCGACCTCGGCCGGACGATCCGCCGGATGATCGGCCTGGGCGCGGAGGTGCGGCGGCTCCGCGCCGACGCCGAGCAGGCCGAGGCGCACGCGCGGGCGCTGCGCGCCGCCGCCTCCTGGCAGGCGGTGCGCAGCCAGGCTCTGGCGGACGTCGTGGGCCGGCTGGCCAGCACCCAGTACGCGGACGGTCCGCTCTCCGGGGCGGCCGCCCTGGCCTTCTCCAGCGACCCGGACGCGCTCACCGACCGCTGGAGTGCCCAGCACCAGGCGGGCCGGGCCTACGCCCTGCTGGTACGCCAGGCCCGGCGGACCCGGTCCGCCCGCCTCACCCAGGCCGCGTCGGCCGAGGCCGCGGCGGCGGACGCGGAGCGCGCGGTCAGCGCGACGGAACGGTCGGGCCCCCGGCTGGCGGCCCACCGGGACGCTCTGCTCGCCGAGTTGGCCTCCCACTTCGGCGACGCCACCGCCGCCGCGGCGCTCCCCGCCGACGCCGCCACGGCCGCCGACGCCGCGGCCGTCGGCACCGCGCCCGTCGGCACCGCGCGCTTCACCCCCGGGGCCGCCCCCGACCTCACGCCCGACGAACCCGCCCTGCGGGCCGTGCTGTTCGCGCTCGGCCGGATCGGCCGCCCCTACGTCTGGGGCGGCACCGGCCCTCGCGGCTACGACTGCTCGGGGCTGACCTCGCGGGCGTGGGCGGCGGCCGGCGTCCGCATCCCGCGCACCAGCCAGGCGCAGTGGGCCGCACTGCCCCGGCTGCGGCCCGGCGCACCGCTGCGCCCCGGCGACCTGGTGATCTACTTCGCGGGCGCGACCCACGTCGGCATGTACATCGGCGACGGCCTGGTCGTGCACGCGCCGCGGCCGGGCACGGTGGTGCGGCTGACCACGCTCGGCCGGATGCCCGCGCTCGGCGTGGTCCGCCCGGACCCGGGAGCGGCGGGCACCTCGCCGCTGCCCGTCAGCGCCCGGTCCACTCCGGGCGGCGCTTGGCGAGGAAGGCCTGCACACCGTGCCGGAAGTCCTCACTCCCCCAGACCTCGCGCACGATGTCCTCGCCGTCCGGGACGGTGGACCGGCGCAGCCGGCGCATGCCCTCCTTCGCCGCCCACATCGTCAGCGGCGCGTGGCCGGCGAGGGTCCCGGTGACCTGCTCGACGGCGGCGTCCAGCGCGTCCGCGTCCTCGCACAGCTCGGCGACGAAGCCGGCCGTACGGGCCTCCTCGGCGTCCATCAGCCGCGCGCGCAGCAGCAGGTCCAGGGCGCGCGAGGGGCCGAGGTGGAAGGCCAGCAGCGAATAGGTGTTCATCGCCAGGCAGTTGCCGAGGGTGCGGGCGACCGGGACGCCGAAGCGCGAGTCGCGGGTGGCGATCCGCAGGTCGCAGCAGGCCGCGAGGGCCAGCCCGCCGCCCACGCAGAAGCCGGAGACGGCGGCGACCGTCGGCACCCGCACGCCCTCCAGCCGGTCGAGGACGGCGGCCATCCGCTCCTCGTAGGCGACGCCGTCCTCCGCCGAGCGGAAGCCGGTGAACTGGCCGATGTCGGTGCCCGCGACGAACGCCCGGTCGCCGGCGCCGCGCAGCACCATCGCCCGGATCCCCGGGTCCGCCTCGGCCCGGTCGCAGGCCTCGGCGATGCCGTCGTACATCTCCCAGGTCATCGCGTTGCGCTGGTCCGGGCGGTTGAACACCACGCGCAGCACCGCGCCCTGGCGCTCGATCAGCAGATCGTCGGACATCGGCGGTGGTCCTCCTCGCGGGCGCGCGCGCCGCATCTCGTCGGCCGGGGAGCGGGGCCGGGGCGGATTCCTGCGGCTCCCCCGGACACCTTCCGCCACCGGCGCCCCGCCCGTCGAGGTGTGCCCGGTCACGGCGGGCGCGAGGCGCTCACGCGGGACGGCGCCCGCCCGGGGCTCAGGCGGCGCGGCGCGCGCCCTGCCCGGGAGCGTCCGCGACCGCCGCGCGCAGGGCGCGCAGCAGCGCCTGCGCGCGGGGGTCGCTGGTCACGCTCGGCTGCATGCCGTTGGTGACATAGGCGAAGGCGAGGCCGCGCTCCGGGTCGGCGAAGGCCAGCGAGCCGCCGCGCCCGGGGTGGCCGAAGGCGCCCTCGCCGGTCATCGCGCAGGCCGAGCCGTGCAGCATGAAGCCGAGCCCGAAGCGGGTGCGGGTGAGCAGCACCCGGTCGGCGCCGTGCGCGTGCTCGGCGCGGGCCTGGTCCAGCATGCGCCGGGAGAGGACGTGGCCGCCGCCGACGGCGGCGTAGAAGCCGGCCAGGCCGCGGGCGGTGGCGATCCCGTTGGAGGCGGGCAGCTCGGCCGCCCGCCACAGCGGGGCGTTCTCGTCCGGCGCGGGGAAGACCGTGCCGAAGGCGCGCCGGGTGAGCGAGCCGGGGTCGGCGTAGGCGGCGGCGATGTCCCGGCGCGGCCGGAACCGCGGGCCGCCGGCCGAGCCGCCGCCCGCGCCGCCGACGCCGCCGGCGGACGTCCCTGGCGCCTCGACGGCGGCGATCCGCGCCGCGCGTCCGTGCAGCTCCTCCGGCATGCCGATCCACAGGTCGAGGCCGAGCGGCTCGGCCAGGTCCTCCTCGAGGACACCGCCGAGGCTGCGGCCGTCGACCCGCCGGACCAGCTCGCCGAGCAGCCAGGAGAAGGTCTGCGCGTGGTAGCCGTGCGCGCTGCCCGGCTCCCAGAGCGGGCGCTGCGCGGCGACGGCGATCGGGCCCGACTCGCCGTCGGCGGCCTGCTCGGGGGTGAGCGGGGTGTCGAGCGCCGGGACTCCGGCCCGGTGGGCGAGGAGTTCGCGGACCGTCACCCGCTCCTTGCCGGCGGCGCCGAACTCCGGCCAGTACTCGCGTACCGGGGCGTCCAAGTCGATCAGTCCGCGGTCCGCCAGCAGCAGCACGACGGTGGCGGCGACGCCCTTGGTGGCGGAGCGCAGGAGGACGGCCGTGCCGGCCTCCCACGGCCGGGCACCGATCGCGCTCCCGGCGCCGGGCTCCGCGGCGCCGGGCTCCGCGGCCGGCGCGTCGGCGTCCGCGGTGCCGCCCCAGAGGTCGGCGACCAGCTCGCCGTCGCGGTGGACGGCGAGGGCGGCGCCGCGCTCACCGCGGCGCGCGAAGTTCTCGGCGAAGGCCTCGCGCAGGCCCTGGTAGCCGTCCTCGACCCGGCCGTGCACCTCGGCGCCGGCCGGCGCCGTCCCCGAAGATCCCATCGCCGGACTCCCCTTCCCGTGTGTCTTGTCGGGGACCAGACTAACCCAGATGATCGATCATCAATCAAGGGTCGCAAGCCGAGCGGGATCAGTGCGGATGCAGCGGCACGCCGAGCTTCCCCAGCGCGTTGAGCACCAGCTCGACGCCGACCCCGGCGAGCAGCAGCCCCAGCAGCCGGGACAGCACCTCCAGAGGCGTGGTGTGGGTGTGCTGGAAGACCCGGATCAGCACGATCATGCACAGGGCGTTGATCACCACCACCGCGAGGAAGCCGGCGGCGACCTTCGTCTCCCAGCCCACGCCGCGCCTGCTCAGCGACTCGACGATGATCGCGGTCATCGACAGCGGGCTCACCACGAAGGGCACCAGCATCTCCCGGATGCCACCGGCCACCACGTGCTCGTCCGGCCCCGCCTGCTCCCCCGACGCGCCGCCGCCGTGCGTGCCGAGCACCAGCCCGAGCGCGTAGCAGAAGAAGATCAGGCCGCCGCCCAGCTCCAGCGACTGGTCGGTGACGTGGAAGAAGTCCGTCACGTACCGCGCGGTGTAGGCGACGGCCACCCCCAGCAGGCCGGCCACCAGGCAGGAGAGCGCCGCCACCCGGCGGGCGTCCTCGGTCCGCATCCGGCCGGCCAGCCTGCCGAAGGAGAGCAGGACCTTGGGCGGCCCCACCACCGCGAGGAAGGTGATGAAGGTGCTGTTCACGCTGAACAAGGACATACCCCGACAGATACCGCCCCAGGGCGTACACGCCCCGGCCCCACGCCGTACGGGCCTTCCGGGACCCGGACACCGGCGCGGAGGATTCGTCGGATCCGGCGGCGATGAGGTAAGAATCACGCGTCGAGGAGGCGACGCGGCGGGGCCGCTGATGTGATCATTGCCTGTGATCCGACCGCGCCGTCTCGCCGCCTGCCCGGGCTGTGGCACGGGGCGCGCGAACGACCGGAAGGAACCGCAGCCGCCATGGGCTCAGTGCTGGCGCTGATCGACGTCTCATGGGTGACGGTCGCCGCGCTCTGTTCCGTGCTCTCGGACGGCTTCCTGCCGTTCGTGCCGAGCGGTTCGGTGGTCGCCGCCGCGTGCATGGAGACCTACGAGAACCACGGCTCCTACACGGCGCTGATCGTCCAGGTCGCGATCGCCTCCTTCCTCGGTGACCTGCTGCTGCTGTGGTGCGCTCGGCGCTGCTCGAACTGGGCGCAGCGGCGGCTGGCCGCCCGCCCGGCGTGGCGGGACATCGCCGAGTACGTCCGCGAGTCCTCACGCGGCAAGCCCGCCCGCACCGTCATCACCGCGCGCTTCATGCCCGGCGGCCGGACCGTGCTGGACCTCGCCGTGGGCACCTCGCCCGCGCCGCTGCGCCGCTTCATCGGCTGGTCGGCGGTCTCCGCCTCGGTCTGGGCGGTCTACATGGTCGGGATCAGCTACCTCGACGAGCGCTGGATCAACATCGGCTGGCTCAGCCTGGCCGTCTCCTGCGTCGCCGCGTTCGGACTGAGCGGGTTCGTCGCCCGGGCCGTCCGCCGCGGCAGCCGGCGCCGCCGCGAGCTCGCCGAGGCCTCCGCCGGCCCCGACGGGGAGAGCGCGGGGGCCGCCGCCGGCGCGGCCGGCACGCTGGAGGGCGGCAAGGCGCCGAGCCGCCTCTCCCCCGCGTACACCGTCGAGACCGCGGTCGACTCCGCGGCCTGACGCCCCCGCCGTACCCGCCGGCCCGCGCCCTCGCGCCCCGCGCCCCGGATCAGTCGAGCGACCAGTCCACCGGAGGCTGGCCGAGCGCCTCCAGGCCCTCGTTGATCTGCGAGAACGGCCGACTGCCGAGGAACTTGCGGGCGGAGAGCGGCGAGGGGTGCGCGCCCTGCACCACGACGTGCCGCTCGGTGTCGATCAGCGGCAGCTTCTTCTTCGCGTGGTTGCCCCACAGCACGAACACCACCGGCCGCTCGCGCGCGCTCACGGCGCGGATCACCGCGTCGGTGAACCGCTCCCAGCCCTGGCCCTTGTGCGAGGCGGCCTCGTGCGCCCGCACCGTCAGCACGGTGTTGAGCAGCAGCACGCCGCGCCGCGCCCACGGCATGAGGTAGCCGGTCTCCGGTATCGGCAGGCCGAGGTCGGCGTGCAGCTCCTTGTAGATGTTGCGCAGGGACGGCGGGATGCGCGTCCCCGGGCGGACCGAGAAGCACATGCCGTGCGCCTGGCCGTCGTCGTGGTACGGGTCCTGGCCGAGGATGACGACGCGGACGTCCTCGTACGGCGTGGCCTCCAGCGCGGCGAAGACCTCCCCGCGCGGCGGGAAGACCTGGTGCTGCGCGCGCTCGGCGGCCACGAACTCCGCCAGCCGCCGGAAGTACGGCTGCTCGACCTCCCCCGCGAGCGGCTCGGCCCACGACTCCGGCAGCACGAACTCACCGCACACGACGCCCTTACCCGCGGCGTCCCCGCCCGTGGGCACGCCGCCGTCCTCCGGCTCGCGCACCGCCGCCGTCCCCGCCCCGACCGTCCCGCTCATCGCGCCCGTCCTCCCGATCCGCATCCACCGCCGCGGCCCCCACGGCCCCCGCGCCCGTTCCCCGCGGGCACGCGGGCGACGGCGCCCGCGGACAGTACTTCCCACGACTCCGAAACCGTATCGGGCGGCACTGACAACGCCGCCTCCCGGCCCGGCGCGCGCCCCCGACTCGCGCGCCCGCCCGCACGCGCCCGCACGCGCCCGGCCGTGACGGCGGGGCGGGGGCGTGTTCGCGCGGTCCGGGCGGGTAGCGTCCCTGGTGAACCGGCCGGCCCGACCCGTGCCCCTGCCCTGGCCCGGGGACCCGGCCCCGCCGACCGTCGACCACCCCCGCCGAGGAGGCCCCGCGCCGTGACCGCCGAGCTGCCCCACCCGCCGTCCGAGCCGAGCGGTCCTCCCCGGCCGGGCGGGCCCGACGAGCCGGACGGCCCGGGCGGGCCCGACGACGACGCGCCGCGCCGTGCCTCCTTCCCCGAGCTGCCCCGCTCGGTCTTCGAGCGGCTCCCGCACCCCCTGGTGCAGGCCCCGATGGCGGGCGGGATATCGGTCCCCGCGCTGGTGGCGGCGGTGAGCGGGGCGGGCGGCCTGGGGTTCCTCGCCGCCGGCTACCAGGAGCCGCGGGCCGTGCGCGAGGAGATCGCCATGGTCCGGGCCCTCACCGGCGCGCCGTTCGGCGTGAACGTCTTCGTCCCCGGCCACGACGTGCCGGGCGCGGCGGAGGCGGTCGCCGCCTACCGCGAGCACCTGGCCGGCGAGGCCGAGCGCTACGACGTCGCGCTCCCCGACGCCCCCGCCTGGGACGACGACGCCTACGCCGAGAAGCTGGACCTGCTGACCGAACTGGCCGTGCCGGTGGTGTCCTTCACCTTCGGCTGCCCGGACGAGGACACCGTGGCCCGCCTGCAGTCGGCCGGCAGCGAGATCGCCGTGACCGTGACCACCCCCGACGAGGCCCTGCGGGCGGTCCGCGCGGGCGCGGACGCGCTGTGCGTGCAGAGTGCCGCCGCGGGCGGCCACCGCGGCAGCTTCGAACCGCGCCCGGTGGGCGAGGCCGCCGCCCCCGAACCGTCGCTGACCGAGCTGCTGACCGCCGTACGGGAGGCCGTCGCGGGCGAGGGCGCGGAGCTTCCGCTGCTCGCGGCGGGCGGGATCATGGACGGCGCCGACGTGGCGGCGGTGCTGGCGGCCGGCGCGACCGCCGCGCAGCTCGGCACGGCGTTCCTGGCCACGCCCGAGAGCGGCGCCCACCCGCTGCACAAGGCCGCGCTGACCGACCGGCGCTGGTCCCCGCACGGCAGCTTCGGCAACTCGACCGGCGTCACCCGCGCCTTCTCCGGGCGCCCGGCGCGCGGGCTGGTCAACCGCTTCATGACGGAGCATCAGGCCTACGCGCCCGCCTGCTATCCGCAGGTCCACCGGCTGGTCGCGCCGCTGCGCCGGGCGGCGGCGCAGGCGGGCGACGTCGACGGCATGGCGCTGTGGGCGGGCACCGGCCACGCCCGTGCCCGCGCCCTCCCGGCGCAGGATCTCGTCGAACTCCTCCTCGCCGAGGCGGCGCAGGCCGCGGGCCTGCCCCCGGACCGCCGGGTCTGACCCACCGGGGTGGGGAACCTGTCCCGGAGATCGGGACGGGTTCCCGGCCTCAGGACGCCGGGCGGTGGCGGGTGAGGTGGGCGATGCGGGCGCCGACTCCGTCGAGGACGGTCTCCAGGCCGGTCAGGAAGAGCCGGTCGGGGTCGGGGGCGTCCGCCGCCTCGGCCAGGAGGCGCGCGGTCAGCGGGAGCCGGCCCTCCGCGACCAGCCGCCGGGCCCGGGGGCCGACGGCCCGGCGCCACTCCTCCTCGCCCGCCCCGCTCCGGCGGGCGACCGCGGCCTCGGCGAGTTCCGTGACCACCACCCCGCGCACGTAGGCGGTGACGACGCGGACCAGACCGGCCATCTCGTCGATGCTCAGCCCCAGCCCGTCGACCAGGCCGAGCATCCGCTCCCGGCGCCGCATCGCCGCCGGCCCGAGGCCCGGCCGGCTGGCGAGCAGCGGCCCCGCCCAGGGGTGCGCGAGCAGCGTCCGGCGCGTGGAGACCGCCATCGCCCGCAGCCCCTCCCGCCAGGGCACCGCCCCGGGCGCGGCGGCGGCCGGCGACGCGGCGCCCGGCCCGCCCTCCGACGGGAGCGGGAACGGCGGCGGCTCCTCGCCGATCACCCGGTCGGCCATCAGCGCGTGCAGGGTGTCCTTGTCCGCGACGTGGCGGTAGAGGGACATCGTCCCCGAGCCGAGCTCCGCGGCGATCCGGCGCATGGAGACCGCTTCCAGGCCCTCGGCGTCGGCGATCGCGATCGCCGCGCCGACGATCCGCCCGACGCTCAGCGGCTCCCGCCGTCCCGCGGGGGACGCCTGCTGCACCGCGGCACCTCCTGGACCAGCTCCTCGCCCACCGTCCTGCCGTGCGTCCACCCTACGCGCCGGGCACCCCCTCCCCCGGGAGCCCGGCCGCCCGTCCTCAGACCAGGTCGACCAGGCTCGCGATCGAGTCGACGATCTTGGACGGCCGGTACGGGTACCGGTCCACGTCGGCGTCCGAGGTGAGGCCGGTGCGGACGAGGAAGGTGGTCATGCCCGCCTCCAGGCCGGCCAGCACGTCGGTGTCCATCCGGTCGCCGATCATCGCGCTGGTCTCGGAGTGGGCGCCGATCGCGTTCAGCCCGGCGCGCATCATCAGCGGGTTGGGCTTGCCCACGAAGTACGGCTTCTTCCCGGTCGCCGCGGTGATCAGCGCCGCGACCGAACCGGTGGCGGGCAGCACGCCCTCGGGGGAGGGCCCGGTCTCGTCCGGGTTGGTGGCGACGAACCGCGCGCCGGCGTTGATCAGCCGCACGGCCTTGGTCAGCGCCTCGAAGGAGTAGGTCCGGGTCTCGCCGAGCACCACGAAGTCCGGCTCGGAGTCGGTGAGGACGTAGCCGATGTCGTGCAGGGCCGTGGTCAGCCCGGCCTCTCCGATGACGTAGGCGGTGCCGCCGGGGTGCTGGTCGTCCAGGAACTTCGCGGTGGCCAGCGCCGAGGTCCAGATGTTCTCCGTCGGCACGTCCAGGCCCATCCGGATCAGCCGGGCGTGCAGGTCGCGCGGGGTCTGCATGGAATTGTTGGTCAGCACCAGGAAGGGCTTGCCGGACTCGCGCAGCCGCTTGACGAACTCGTCCGCGCCGGGGATCGGCACGCCTTCGTGGACCAGGACGCCGTCCATGTCGGTGAGCCACGAATCGATGGGCTTGCGCTCGGCCATGCGGGGTTCTCCTGCTCCTGGACGCGGGTGCGACGCGGGTCCGCCCGCGCGCCTGCTGAGTGGCGTTCCACGACATCGGGGAACGCCCCCCCAGCGTAGCGATCAGCAGCGGGAACACGCCCGCCTCGTCTCACGCCCCGGGCAGCAGCAGGCCGGGGAGGTCGGCGACGGAGGGGAGGACGTGGGTGGCGCCGTCGGCGCGGAGGCGGGGGGCGTCGTGGGCGCCGCTGAGGACGCCGGCCACCACGCCGGCGCCGGCCCGGGTCCCGCTGAGCATGTCGTAGCCGGTGTCGCCGGCCACCGCGACCCGCCGCACGTCCTCGACCGCCGCCGTGCGCAGCAGCGCGGCGAGCACCAGGTCGGGGTAGGGCCGGCCGCGGCCGGCGTCGGCCGGGCAGAGCGCGGCGTCGGCCAATCCGGTCCAGCCCAGGGCGTCCAGCAGCTGGTCCTGGGTGGTGCGGGAGAAGCCGGTGGTGAGCACGACCGGCAGGCCCGCGGCGCGCAGCGCCCGGATCGCGTCCTCGGCGCCGGGGATCGGCTCGATCAGGCCGTCCCGGATGCTGGCCGCGTAGGCCGCCTCGAAGGCGCGGTTGGCCCGCTGGGCGCGGTCCTCGTCGCCGAAGAGGTGGCGGAAGACCGAGATCTTGCTCTCGCCCATGGTGGCCCGCACGTGGTCGAGCATGCGCGCCTGCTCGGCGCCGCCCTCGGCCACGCCGAGCTCGGCGGCGGCGGCCCGGAAGGCGCGCTCGACCAGCCCGCCGTCCCGCACCGTCGTGCCGGCCATGTCCAGCACGACCAGGCCGATGGAATTCTGACGCTGCGTCAGCTTAGGGCGGGTCAGCTCGTGGCGGGTCACAGTCCGATCTCCTCAGCCGTCGCCTCGCCGATCGCCGGCGAGCAGGTCATGCCGCGCCCGCCGGGCCCGGTCACCAGCCAGACGCCGTCGCGCACGCGCCGGCGGTGCACCACTCCGTCGGTCGAGCCGCCCTCCGCGCACTGCGCGTAGACGCCCGCCCAGCGCCGCCGCACCCGCGGCAGCGGCCGGCCGAGGGCGGCCTCCGCGACCTCGCGCAGGTGGTCGTAGGGCTCCTCGACGACGTCGAACCCGAAGGGCTCGTCGTACTCGTGGGTGTCACCCACGGTGAGCCCGCCGTCGGCGCGCTGGACCATCAGCAGCTGCATCCGGTGCTCGGCGGCGACCGGGGGCTGCGGCTGCTCCTCCTGAAGGCGGGTCAGGGCCTCGCCGGCGTAGGCGGGGTAGTAGCGGAAGCTGTCGCCGTCGGCGACGCTGGTGGTCAGCGGCTCGCCGAGCGGCTCGGTCTGCATCATCTGCAGCCGCACCCGGCGCACCGGCAGGTCCGGGGCGAGCTCGCGGACCAGCCCGCCGAGCCACGCGCCCGTGCACAGCACCACCACGTCGCCGCGGTGGACCTCCCCCCGGTCGTCCCGCACGCCCGCGGACGCCCCGGCCGGCCCGTCCAGGACCTCGCGGACCTCCCGGCCTCCGAAGAAGGCGTAGCGGCCGCTCGCGAGCAGCGCCTCGCGCAGCGCGCGCTGGGCGACGCGGGGTTCGACGGCCGCGTCGGCCGCGCAGTACAGCGCGCCGAGCAGGCCGGCGCCGCGCAGCGCGGGGTTGAGCGCGCGCATCGACGCGGCGTCCAGCAGGGCGAAGCCCCGCTCGGCGGCGTCCGGCCGGCCGGCGACCTCGGCGGCGACGGCGTACTCGGCCTCGGTGCGCAGCACGGTCAGCGAACCGTTGGGCCGGAAGCCGACGCCGGGCACCCGATCCCCGATCTCCTGCCACAGCTCGCGAGCCCGCCGGGCGACGGCGAGTTCGGCGCCGGGGGCCCGGCCGCCGACCCAGACCAGGCCGAAGTTCCGCACGGACGCCCCGCGGGCCTCGTGCTCCCGTTCGAGGTGCACCACCTCATGGCCGCGCTCGACGGCGTGCCAGGCGTGCATGGTGCCCAGGGCCCCCGCTCCCACCACGATCACTCTCATGGCGCCGACCCTCCCTCCCCCTGCCGACCTGCCGCGGTCCACCCGCTGAACCCACAGTGAACGACGGGCGAGCTTTGGACTAGACCCGTCACCGATTCGTTATCTTCGGAGCTCCGGAACCCAAGCCCGGGGAGCGCGGGCGATCACTCCGCCCGCAGCGCCGTCGCCGTGCGGGACCCGGCGGCCCAGCCGGCCGGCAGCAGCGCGCCCGCCACCGCGACGGCCGCGCCGCCGAACGCCAGCAGCACCGCCTCCGGGCCGCCGTAGACCGCGACGTCCGCGCCGGGGATCCGGGCCCCCACGGCCGCGCCCATCAGCGGCACGATCCACGCGTGCAGCGCCACCCCGAGCGGCACCCCGAGCACCCCGGCGACCAGCCCGGTCCCCGCGGCCGAGGTCAGCACCATGCCGGTGGTCTGACGCGGCGTCATGCCCAGCGCTTTGAAGACGCCCAGGTCGTGCACCCGCTCGCGGGTCTCCAGCAGCACCGTGTCGAGCACTCCGAGCGCGGCGACCGCCACCAGCATCAGCGTGAGCGTCCCGACCAGCGCCTCCATCATCAGGATCACCCCGGACCCGCCGCCCTGGCCGCCCGGCAGCGCCTCGGCGCCCAGCGGGCTCAGCGCGGCGTTCAGGGAGGCGAGGTAGCGGCCCCGGTCGGTTCCGGGCCGCAGCTCGACGTCGTACGTGTCCGGCTCGGTCCCCGGGGAGAGCGCGGTGAGCGTGGACAGGTCGGTGAGCACGTCCAAGCCCTGGTCGTGCAGGTCGAAGACCTCGCCGGTGATCCGCACCCCGACGCTGCGGCCCTGCGCGGTGAGCGTGAGCGTGTCGCCGACCCGGTCCCCGGTCGCCTGCAGCAGGCGGGTGGGGACCACCGCCTCGCCGGCACCGGCGAACCAGCGCCCCTGCGTCATCCGGTAGGCGTTCCAGGAGGAGTCGCCCTGGTAGCCGATCACCTGCACCGCCCCGCTGACGCCGGGGACCGCCGCGGACCGGCCGACCGTCCCGTAGACCGCGCCGGTGCCGGGCTGCGCCCGCAGCGCGGCGGCGACCGCGGCCGGATCGGCCTGCTCCGCCGTCCCGCCGGAGCCGTCGGCGTGCACCCGCACGGCGCCGGAGCCGCCGATGTGGATCCCGGTGGACACCACGACGTCGGCCGCCGAGTCCCGGGCGCGGTCGCGCTGGATACCGGCCAGCGAGGAGCCGAGACCCACGCCGAAGGTCACCGCGACCGACCCGAAGACCACCGCGGCGGCGACCGTGGCGGTGCGCGCCGGCCGGGCGAACGGGGCAGCCAGGCCGAGGCTCAGCGGGCGCGGCAGCGGCAGCCGCCCGAGCAGTCGCGCCGCCCGGCGTCCGCGCGCCGGCGCGGAGGTCCGGCCCGCGCCGAGCACCTCGGCGGTGCGCAGCCGCCCCGCCCGCAGCGCCGGTCCGCAGGCCGCCGCGGCGACCAGCGCCAGCGCGCCCGCCGGCACCGCGAGGTCCACCCACAGCGGGACCACGAGCGTGCCCGTGCCGTAGGCGCCGGCCGCCTCGCCCATCATCGGCACCGACAGCAGGTTGCCGAGGACCGCTCCGAGCACCGTCCCCACCAGCGCCGGAGCCAGAGCCTGCGCGGTGAACGCGGCCACCACCCGCGCCGGGGTGAAGCCGAGGGCCTTCAGCACGCCGATCCGCCGGGTCGAGGCGCCGACGGCGCCGCCCACCACGATCGAGATGATCAGCACCGACAGCAGCCGGCCCAGCACGGCGAAGGCCACCACGAAGGGGGTGAAGGCCGCCGTGTCGCCGTCCGCCACCTGCTTGACGCCGAGGTAGGAGCTCGCCCCGGCCACCGAGCCGGCGGGCGCGGCGGCCGTGACGGCCGCGCGGTCGGCGGCGAGCTGAGCGGTGGTCGCCGCGAGCGCAGAACTGACGGCGCGTCAGTAGTCGTCGGCGCGCAGGGTGGTGGTGAAGGAGAAGCGGTCCCCGCGGTAGAGGGCGCGGACCTGCTCGAAGGGGACGCCGTCGGCGTCCCGGCTGAGCCGGCGCAGCAGCAGCATCGGCAGGGCCGGCGGGGTGCCGATCAGCAGCGCCTCGCGCGGGGTCGCCAGCACGGTCTCGATCCGCTCCACGCCGCTGCCGAAGCGCAGCCCGACGCGCTCGCGCAGATACGCGTAGAGGGAGCCGGCCGGATCGAAGTCCCGGTCCAGGTCCGGGAACCGGGCGCAGGGCAGGTAGCCGCTCTCCAGACCCACCCGCTCGTCGTCGGCCAGCAGCACCCGCTCCAGGTGCCAGACCGGGTCGCCGGGGGCGAGGCCCAGGTCGGCGGCGAGCGCGGGCTCGGCGGGGAGCCGGTCCAGGCCGATCAAGGTCCGCCCGGGGGCGCGCCCCTGCCGGCGCACGCCCTCGGTGTAGCTGGCGAGCGCGAGGGGCTGCTCCACCTTCGGGCCCGCGACCACCGTGCCGCGCCCGCGGCGGCGCAGCCGGCCCTCCAGCAGGAGGTCGCGCAGGGCCTGCCGCAGGGTCTCGCGTGCCACGCCGTAGCGCTCGGCGAGTTCGCGCTCGGTCGGCAGCGCGCCGCCCTCGCCGAGCTCGTCCAGCAGCGCGGTGAGCCGCTCGCGGACCGCGTAGTACTTCGGCAGCCGGCCGTGCTCGGGCACACCGCCGCGCACGGGGCCCGGCTCGCGGCCCGGCTCGCGGCCCGGTTCACGGCCCTGCGCCGGTCCCGCCGTCGGGCCGTGCGAGGGATCGGGGCCCGGCGCGTCGCCGGGGCCGGCACTGGTCACGGGCGCCACCGTACCCGGCCGCGGCGGGCGGGCATGACGAATGTCATGCCGCTCCGGTCACGCCGTTCACTGGCCCGTCTCCGCACCGCCCCGCACCCTGGGAGGGTGAACAGCTCCGACCCCGGCACCGGAACCCGGCCCCTCGCGGCCCGCGCCGCCGCCGGCGCGCAGCCGGCCGACCAGCCGCTCGGTCCCGCGTCCGGCCCCGCGTCCTGCCCCGCACCCGGCCCCGCGCCCGGCTCCGCCGATCCGGCGGCCGACCTGCCGTTCGCTCGGCTGTCGGGGCTGCTGCGGCGCGCCCGGGCGGGCCGCTGGATGTGGTCGGTGCTGTGGTTCGCCGCGCTCTTCGGCGCGCTGCGGCAGACCTGGGGTCCGGGCCACTCGACGGCGTGGAGCCTGGCGGTCACCGCCGGGGCGGCCGTCTTCGCGGCGGCCTGCCTGGCGGTCTTCGCGGCCACCGCCCACCACCGCCCGCTGCGCGAGCGCGTGGCGTGCGTGGGCGTGATGGCGGCGGTCTGCCTGCTGTACAACACGCTGCTGGGCAGCTCGTGGTCGGGGATGTTCTTCTACGCCGCGGTCGCCTGCGCCCTCGCCCTGCCGATCCGGCCCGCGCTGTGGACCAACGGCGGCCTGATCGCCGCCGGGCTGCTCACCTACCTGATCAGGGGCGCGCCGGTCTCCGAGTACTGGGCGATCATGCTGGCCGTCGCGCTCACCGGCGTGTTCTCCGTCTACGGCGCGGAACGCCGCCGGGTCGAGGAGCGGCTGCGGCGCGGCGAGCGCGCGATGGCGCAGCTCGCCGTCAACGAGGAGCGGGTGCGCTTCGCCCGCGACCTGCACGACCTGCTGGGGCACTCGCTCTCCCTGCTGGCGCTCAAGTCGCAGCTCGCCGGGCGCCTGCTGGAGACCGACCCGGAGGCCTGCGCGCGGCAGATCGCCGAGATGGAGGAGATCAGCCGGCAGGCGCTGGCCGAGGTGCGGGAGTCGGTCACCGGCTACCGGCGGCCCACCCTCGCGGTCGAACTCGCGCGCGCCCACGGCGCGTTGGCCACCGCCGGGATCGAGTCCGAGGTGGACCCGGCGCTGGCCGAGCGCGCCCGCGGGCTGGCCCCGGGCCGGGAGGCGGCGCTGGCCTGGGCCCTGCGCGAGGCGGTGACCAACGTGGTCCGGCACGCGAGCGGGGCGCGGGTCTGCCGGGTGCGGCTGGTGCGGCGCGGCGGGGAGTTCACGCTCACCGTCGCGGACGACGCCCCCGCGGGCCGCGCGCACGGCCGCGGCCGTGGCGGCCGCCCGGCGCCGATCCGCGCCGCGCTGCCCGGCGCGTTCAGCGGCCTCCACGCCGGGGCCGTCCGGCGTCCCGGTGACCCGGACGCGGCCGGGCCCGAGGCCCCGGGCACGGATACGGACGGCAACCTGCCCGACCCCGCCCCCACCGCCGAGCCGGTGGACTTCCGCCCGGGGAACGGCCTGAACGGTCTCGCCGAACGCCTGGCCCTGGAGGGCGGCCGCCTGGAGGCCGGCCCCACCTCCACCGGCTTCCAGCTCCGCGCCCACGTCCCGGCCGCGGCCCCGGTGGAGGACGACTCCAGCGGTGCCCAGCCCCCCGCCGCCGTCCGCGCCCACTGACCGTCCGCTCTCCCACCGCCCGCGGCTCCCCTGCGGCTCCGCCTCCCGGCGGGCATCCGGGCGGCGAGGCGCGGCCGGCCGCAGGTCGCAGGTCCCCGCGAGGGCGTCAGTCGGCCGCCGTGGCCGGGGAGGCCGCCGCGGCCGCGCCGGACAGCACCGCGGTGGTGTAGTCGTCGATCTCCCGCTCCAGGGCCGCCTTGCGGTCCGCGGGGAGGAAGGAGGTGCGGACGGCGTTCTTCGCCAGGTCGGCGACGCCGCGCTCGTCCAGATCCAGCAGGCGCGCGGCGACCGCGTACTCGGTGCACAGGTCGGTGCCGAACATCGGCGGGTCGTCGCTGTTGATCGTGACCAGGAGCCCGGCGTCGACCATGGTCCGCAGCGGGTGCTCCTCCAGGCTGGGGACGGCCCGGGTGGCCACGTTGGAGGTCGGCGCGACCTCCAACGGGATCCGGTGCTCGGCGAGGTGGGCCATCAGCTCCGGGTCCTTCACGCAGCTGGTGCCGTGGCCGATGCGCTCCGCGCCGAGGTCGCGCAGGGCGTCCCAGATCGTCTGCGGCCCGGTGGTCTCCCCGGCGTGCGGGACGCTGCGCAGGCCCGCGGCGCGCGCCCGGTCGAAGTACGGCTTGAACTGCGGGCGCGGGACGCCGATCTCCGGGCCGCCGAGGCCGAAGGAGACCAGCCCGTCCGGGCGCAGGTCGAGCGCCAGTCGCTCGGTGACCTCCGCGGACTCCAGGCCGGCCTCGCCGGGGATGTCGAAGCACCAGGCGAGTTCCAGGCCGAGCTCCCGGGCGGCGGCGACGCGCGCGTCCTCGATCGCCTCCATGAAGGCCTCGCCGGGGATGCCGCGCTTGACCGAGCTGTAGGGGGTGAGGGTGAGTTCGGCGTAGCGGATGTTCTGGGCGACCATGTCGCGGGCGATGCCGTAGGTGAGCGCGCGCACGTCCTCGGCGTCCCGGATCAGGTCGACGACGGAGAGGTAGACCTGGATGAAGTGCGCGAAGTCGGTGAACTCGAAGTAGCGCGCGAGGGCCGCCGGATCGGCGGGCACCGGGGTGCTGCCCTCGTGCCGGGCGGCGAGCGCGGCCACGGTCTCCGGCGTGGCCGATCCGACGTGGTGCACGTGCAACTCGGCCTTCGGCAGTCCTGCGATGAACGCCCCGAGCCGACCCGAACCGTCCTTCTCCACCGCCATCGTCCCCACGCCTCCCGCTCCTCCCGCGTTCCGGCGCGCACTCCGCGCGCGCCGGGCCGCTCCACCCTACCCACGCCCCGCGCCCGCGAGCGGCGCACCCGGCGCCGGGCAGCCAGGGCGCGAGAGCGCGCCCCCGGACGCCGGGCTCCGCCCCGACGCCGGGCGGGCCCGCGGCCGGGACGTGCCCGGGCACAGGCTCCCGGCGCCCGGCGCCCGGCACAAGCCGGGACGACGCGCGGCGGGACGGCACGCGGCGCGAGGACGGCGCGGATCGAGACGGCGCGCGACGGCACGGCGCGGGATGGGACGGACGACGCGGGCCGGCGCACGGCGGGAGGATGGCGCGCGACAGGACGACGCGGGCCGGCGCGCGGTGGGACGCGACGGCACGGCGGAACGGGACGACGCGGTGGGACGGGACGACGCGGGCGGCGCCGGTTCGGGGCGAGCCGTGTCGGGGACGGAGGCGCGCCGAGTCGCACGCCCGAACCGGGCGCTGCCCAGGGCCGACGCGGGGAGGGCCGGGACCCGTCCCACGTCGGCTCCTGCGCCCAGCCGGTGCGGTAGTCCCGCGTCACCCGACCGGCAGCGGCGGGTGCGGAATGACGCCGGGCCCTGCTCAGGGCCGACGCGGGGAGGGCCGGGACCCGTCCCGCGTCGGCTCCTTGCGCCCAGCCGGTGCGGCGGTCCTGCGTCACCCGACCGGCAGCGGCGGGTGCGGAATGACGCCGGGCCCTGCTCAGGGCCGACGCGGGGAGGGCCGGGTCCCGCCCCGCGTCGGCTCGTGCGCCCAGCCGGTGCGGCAGTCCTGCGTCACCCGACCGGCAGCGGCGGGTGCGGGATGACGGTCGGCGGGCCGTCCGGGCCGGACGCGCCGAGCGAGGGGGCCGACGAGTCCCCGGCCCCCTCGTGCCGGCCGGGCGGACGGCCGACGACGACGGGGAAGCCCGGCGTCGCCGCGAGGCCGAACGATCCCCCCGCGCCCGGCATCGCCGACTCCTTCGCCTCACTCGCCGGGGCCGGAGCGGATTCCGGCCCCGGGACGGCCCCGTGAGCAGGCGACACGGCCGGCGCCGCGGCACCACCCTCCCCCGGCGGAAGGCCGGCTGACGGCCCGTCACCGATGGCCTGCATCGGGCCGGACGGGCTCATCACCACGGGCGCGGCCCAGGCACTCCCCAGGCGTCCACCGGCCGCAGCCGTCTGCGCGGCCGCACCGCCCGAGGGCACGCCGACCGCCGGCTCAGGCGGCGCCGCCGCGGGCAGGACCGCCGCCGCTCCAGGCGCCGCCGTCGGCACGCCAGGAGCCGCACCACCCGGCGCGCGGCCTAGCGCACTCGCCGCCACCGCTGCCGCAGCGGCGGGAGCGGTCCCCGCAAGCAGAGGCGCGGGCTCGGCCGTCGAAGGCCCGGGGTGACCACCGGCCTCGGCGCGGCCTTCCGCGTCGAGGCGCGCCGGGCGCTCGGCCGCAGTGGCGATCGCATCGGCTCGTGACACCACCGCGCCCCCCGCGCCCCCGGCGTCCCCCGCGCCCGCCGGGGCGACGCGGGCCGCGGAGGTGCCGAGGCCGGCGGGCCCCGACGGAAGCCCGTGGGCGGGGGCCGCAGGGGGCGCCCCGGCGCCCCCGCGCCCCGCCGCCGACGCCGCCGCCGAGGCAGTCGGCGAAGCCGCCGGCGCCGGCGCGCCGACCGGCCGCCGCAGCTCGGATTCGTCGTAGCGGCGGCACTCGCGGTGCCAGTTGAGGATGGCGGCCATCCAGTCCCGCAGCTCCCGCACGTAGCCGTCGAGGACCTCGCGGGCCTCCGCGCCCAGCTCCAGGTCGTCGCAGAGCACCGGCAGTTCGCGCGTCGAGACGTGCTCGAACTGCCGTAGCCGCGAGGCCATCAGGTCGAGCCCGATACGCAGCGCGGTGTCCCGGTCGCAGTCGAAGAAGGAGCCGGCGACCGGCACGATGTTGTGGAACTCGCCGTCGAACTCGATCTCCTTGAGGTACGAGAAGACGTCGTTGACCAGGCAGGCGTAGTCGGCCGCGGAGTTCTCCACCGCCTGCAGCGGCCCGCTGCGGTAGACCTCCTCCGGTACCCGCCTGCCGTGTCCGATCCGGGACAGCGCCATGGTCATCGGCGCGCCGAAGGTCAGCCGGCGCATCTCGACGTAGTCGACGGGGTCGGGGATCCGGTGCTCCTCCGCGTTGGCGAGTTCCCACTCCCAGGCTTCGAGCATCTGCTCGACGGCGAGCCGGAAGGCGGCCCGCGACTCCGGCGCCATCGGCCCGGCGGTGCGCCGCCACAGGTCGGCGAGCCCGCGTTCCAGCGCCCCCGCGCCCGGCCGGCCGGCGATCGCCGCGCCCGCCGCGGCCTCCGCCGGGTCCAGCGGCATGCACCGCTTGAGCAGTTCGGTGGCCCGGTGGGCGCCGTGCAGGTCGTGGGAGCGGCCGAAGACGGCCGGGTAGTAGTCGTCGCCGTAGGTGCCCCAGGCCAGCCAGGCGGAGCCGAGGTCGAGTTCGTCCGGCGTGGCGTCGGGGTGCAGGCCGGCCGCACACAGCGCGAAGTCGAAGGCGTCGAGCTTCCCGGCGTCCCAGATGAAGGACCCGGGGACGCCCGGCTGCGGGCGCAGCATGCCCATCTCCTCGCACCAGCGTGCGAGTTCGAGCCGCGCGCGGTCGAGGTGCGGGCTGAGCCGGACCGGGAAGGGCATCGGGAGGTCGTCGGGGATCTCGATCGGTCCGCTGCCGCGGTAGGGCACGCCGAGGAAGGCACGGGCGCGCGCCGCCTCCGCGCGCGCCGTCGTGGAGGGCGGCGCGGCGAGCGAGGCGCCCGACCCGCGCCTCGCTCCCCTCGCTCCCACCTCGCCGCGGCCGCCGCCCCCGCCGCCCTCACCGCCCCCGCCGCGCCGCCGCCCGCGGGCCGCGGTGAGCGCGGTGACCAGGGAGGACGCGGCCCCGCCGAGCCCGACCAGTCCGCCCGCCGAGGGCACCGCGAACGGGTTCCACACCCGCGTCGCGGCCCCGCCCTGGTTCATGTAGCGGCTGGAGCGCATGTGCCACTCGTGGCCGCCGGACTGCCAGTCCTGCAGTCCCTTGACGTAGGCGAGGACGTCGGCGCACTGCTCGCCGTCCAGCCCGGCCTCGGCGAACAGCGGGGCGAGTTCGGTCAGGGCGGTGTTCTCGAACTGCTGGAGGCGCGAGGTGAGCAGGTCGTTGACGGCCTCCGCGGCCTCCTGGGTGGAGCAGCCGAGGAAGGTCTCCAACACCAGCACCCCGTTGCTGAGTTCGCCCTCCTCCTCGATCTCCCGCTGGTAGGAGAACAGGTCGTTGCGCAGGTGGACGCCGTCGGCGAAGGCGTCCCGCAGCACGCGCAGCGGCCGCGAGCCGGCGATCGCGTCCGGTACCTCCGCCCCCGCCGCGAACTCGACCAGCCCGGCGGACCAGGGCGCGCCGCCGACCTTGCGGCGCATCTCGATGTACTCGACGGGGTTGGCGATCCGGTGGGCGTTGATGTTGGAGAGCTCCCACAGGCTCTCCTCCAGCAGGTTCCGGGTGGCCTCGGCGAAGCGGGCCCGCCAGCCGGCGGACATCCGCGGGACGGTCCGCGCCCACAGGTCGGCGAGCCCGGCCTCGACCGGGTTTCCCGGCTCGAACGCGGGCACGGGCTCGGGCGCGGAGGCCTGAGCCGACGGCTCGGTCGGCATGAACGCCCGCAGCCGGTCGAGGTACTCCTTGCCGCCCTTGCGGTCGCCGCTGTACTTGAACAGCTTCAGGAAGTGGTCGTCGAAGAAGAAGACCCACACGTACCAGTCGGTGACCAGGGCCAGCGTCCCGGCGTCGCAGTCCGGGTGGGTGTAGGCGCAGAGCAGGGCGTAGTCGTGGGCCTCCAGGTCCTCCGCGGTCCAGACGCCGGAGCCCTCCAGCATGCCCATCCGGCGGGCCCACTCCCGGGTGTGGGCGCGGGCGTGCTCCAGGTGCGGGTTGAGCCGGGCCGGGTGCGGAAGGTAGAACTCCGGCAGCCGGAACGGCTCGGGGCGTGCGCCGGAACGCTCGCCCGGGCACTCGCCGGAGCGCTCTTCGGACGGTGGGCGGGAAAGCGGCTCGGTGTGCGGGTGACGGTTCTCGGATACGGCGTGCGCGGACTGCGGGTGTGCCATGGCCCCCCGGCCTCTCGACGGTGTACCTCCCTCGCCCGCCTGCTGGTTACCCCGTTCGGCGCAATCCCACCCGATCCGAAGAAACGTCAGAAAATCACACCAATACGGACACCGTGTGGATGAGCAGCCCCGCGACCGCGCCCACCACCGTGCCGTTGATCCGGATGAACTGGAGGTCCCGGCCCACGTTGGCCTCGATCTTCCGGGACGCCTCGGCCGCGTCCCAGCCCGCCACCGTGTCGGAGATCAGCGAGGTGATGTCGTCGCGGTAGCGGGTCACCACGTACTGCGCGGCGTCGCCCAGCCAGCCGTCGGCCTTCGCCTGGAGGCGCGCGTCCGACGCCAGGCGCCGCCCGAAGGAACGCATGCCCGCCACCATGCGCCGGCGCAGTTCGCTCTCCGGGTCCTCCGCCGCGTCCAGCACCATCCCACGCACCGCCGACCAGGCGGAGGCGATCAGGTTCTGCACCTCGGAGCGGGCCAGCAGCTGCTCCTTGGCACGCTCCACCCGGCCGATGGTGTCCGGATCGGTGCGCAGCTCGGTGGCGAAGTCGGTGAGGAAGGCGTCCAGCGCGCCCCGGGCGGCGTGCCCGGGGTCGTCCCGCACCTCGGTGACGAACCGCAGCAGCTCCCGGTAGACGCGGACCCCGACCTGGCGGTCGATGAAGCGCGGGGTCCAGCCGGGCGCCTCCTGCGAGATCGTCTGCACCAGCCGCTCGCGGTGCTCGACCATCCAGTCGTGCGCGCGGTTGGCGACCAGGTCGACCAGCCCGCGGTGCCCGCCGTCGGCGACGATCCGGCCCAGCATCGCGCCCAGCGGCTGGGCGACCTGCTGCGCCGCCGCCCGCCGGGTGACCGCCTCGGCCACCACCGCCTGCACGTCCTCATCCCGCAGTACCGCCAGCGCGCCGCGCAGCGCGGCGGCGGCCTCGGTCGCCACCCGCTCGGCGCTGCCGGGCGCGGCCAGCCACTCCCCGAGCCGGCGGGCCACCGACAGCCCGGCCAGCCGCGCCCGGACCACCTCCACGGCCAGGAAGTTCTCGCCGACGAACTGGCCCAGCGAGCGGCCGAAGACGTCCTTCTTGGTCGGGATGATCGCGGTGTGCGGGATCGGCAGCCCCAGCGGGCGCTTGAACAGCGCGGTCACCGCGAACCAGTCGGCGAGCCCGCCGACCATGCCGGCCTCCGCCGCGGCCTGGACGTAGCCCGCCCAGGCGCCCGCGCCGGACCGGCTCGCCCAGGTGGTCAGGGCGTAGACGAGCGTCGCGGTGAGCAGGAAGCCGGTCGCGATCGCCTTCATCCGCCGCACACCGCGTCGCTTCGCCTGGTCGGAGGCGGTGTAGCGCATGCCGGGGGCGCCGGAGCCCCCGGAGACGGGCGTGCCCGGACCGACCGGCGCACCGGGGCCCGCCGCCCCGCCCGGCCGCCCCGGCCCGCCGGCCTCCGGCGCCGGACGGGCGAGAGCCTTCGCCGCGGCGCCGGCCCGCGCTTCCGCCGGGGCCGCGCCGACGCCGGCCCGCGCACCGGCGGCGGCACTCCCGCCGGCGCCACCGCCGACGCCTGCGCCGGCACCCCCGCCCCCATCGGCACCCCCGCCGGAATCCTGTGGCTGGTTCTCCTCGATCACTCCCACGCTGCCAGTCTCACACCGGATCGGCCGCCGCAGGCGTCAGGGCGCTCGGTCCGCCCGCGTACAGCCGGGCGATCACGTCCTCGATGGCCGGCTCCCGCACCGAGAGGTCGACCAGCGGATACCGCTCGGCCACCGCCGCGACCAGCGGCGCCGCCGTCGCCCCGGCCGGGAACGCCAGCCACTGCCGCGGCCCCTCCACCCGCACCGTGCGGGCGCCCGGGATCGCGATCGGCTCCCGCTCCTCCGCCAGGTCCACCACCAGCGTGCGTTCGCTGCCGCCGGCCGTGTGCAGGCCGTCCAGCGAGCCGTCGTAGACCAGGCTGCCGTGGTCGATCACCATCACCCGGTGGCACAGCTGCTCGATGTCGGTGAGGTCGTGCGTGGTCAGCAGCACCGTGGTGCCGTGCTCCGCGTTCTGCTCGCGCAGGAAGGAGCGCACCCGGTTCCGGCTGAGCACGTCGAGACCGATCGTCGGCTCGTCCAGGTACAGCACCTCCGGTTCGTGCAGCAGCGCGGCGGCGATGTCCGCGCGCATCCGCTGGCCCAGCGACAGCTGACGGACCGGCACGTCCAGCAGCGGGCCGAGTTCCAGCAGCTCGGTGCAGCGCTCCAGAGTGGCCCGGAAGCGGTCCGCCGGCAGCCGGTACATCCGCCGCACCAGCGCGTAGGAGTCCCGCAGCGGCAGGTCCCACCAGAGCGTGGTCCGCTGGCCGAAGACCACGCCCACCCGCCGCGCCAGCGCGACCCGCTCCCGCGCCGGGTCCACGCCGGCCACCCGCAGCCGGCCCGCGCTCGGCGCCAGGATGCCGGTCAGCATCTTCACCGTGGTCGACTTGCCGGCGCCGTTCGGCCCGATGTAGCCGACCATCTCCCCCTTTCCGACCGTGAAGTCCAGCCCCGACACGGCCCGCACCTCGACCCGCTCGCGGCGCAGCCGGCCCTCCGCGCGCCGCCGCACGCTGAAGGTCTTGGCGACCCCGCTCACCTCGATGACCGTCATGTTCGCACTCCCCACCGACATCCGTCCGATCCCCTTCCCACGCCTGTGGACAACCCGCCTGTGGACAACCCGGCCGGCGCCACCTCAACTCCCGGTCGACCGGTAGGACCGCAGCCCCGCCCGCCAGGCCGCGCCCGCCACCGCCGCGCACACCACCGCCGCCACCGGCGCGCCGAACCGCAGCACCGGGGGCAGCCCGAAAGGCAGCGGCCGCCCCAGCACGTACATCGCCGGCAGCCAGTTCACGAAGGCCAGCGGCACCCCGTACACCACGCCGCGCACCAGCTCCCGGCCGAAGACCGTCGGCGGGAACTGCAGCAGCGTCCCGCCGCCGTAGGTGAGCGCGTTCTGCGCCTCCGCCCCGCCGGGCGCCCAGAACTGGAACGCCGCGCCCACCACGAACACCGCGCAGAAGATCGCCGTGCCGCAGACCAGCAGCAGCGGCACCATCACCGCCCGCCCCCAGGTCCACTGCACCGGCAGCGCCGCCAGCGACCAGCCCAGCACCGCGCCGCCCTGCACCACCCGGCCCAGCCGCCGCAGCGCGAACCGGTCCGCCGCGAGCTGCGCCAGCGCCGGCGCCGGCCGCAGCAGCACCACGTCCAGCGAGCCGTCCCGGATCCGGTCGCCGAGCCGCTCGGTACTGCCCATCAGCGTGTCCGCCAGCCCCAGGCACACCCCCGAGGTGCCGTACAGGAACCCCGCCTCGGCCAGCGAGAACCCGCCCAGGTGACGCACGTGCGCGTACATCACCGCCAGCACGGCGAAGTCCAGGAAGGTGATCAGCGCGTTCCCGGTCAACTCCAGCCAGAACTGCCACCGGTAGGCGAGCGCCGACCGCAGCCACGCCCCCGCCACCAGCCGGTACGCCAGCAACCCGGTGCCGACCGATCCGGCGCGCCCGGGCGACCACCCGGACGCCCGCTCGGCGATCCCTCCGACGGTCCGCTCAGTAGTCCGCTCGGCACTCCGCTCAGCCACCCTGCAGCACCACCCTCCGCGCCGCCCGGCGCTGCACCAGCCGGCCGCAGGCCAGCAGCACCACCGCCCAGGCCAGCTGCTCGCCCAGCGCCCGCGCCAGGCCCGCCCCGGTGTCCCGCTGCAGGAACACGTCCGCGGGGATCTGCAGCACGCAGCTCCACGGCAGTGCCTGCGCCAGCGCCGCCAGCGCCGGCGGGAACAGCGGAAGCGGCACCACCAGCCCGGACAGCACCATGCCGATCACCGCCATCAACTGCCGAGGCCCGCTGCTCGCCCCGCTCCAGAACCCGATCAGCGCCACCATGTAGCGCACGCCGAAACTCACCACCACCGCCAGCAGCACCGACACCGCCGTCGCCGCCCAGGCCAGCGCGGCCGCCGCCGCGCCCCCGGAGGGGAACCGCAGGGGGAAGCACAGCGCCCCGATCAGCATCGGCACGGTCCCCCGGATCAGCACCTCGAACCCGGCCCGGCCGACATCCGAGGCCAGCCACCACGCCTGCTGGTCCACCGGCCGGGCCAGGTCCACCGCCACGTCGCCGGTGCGGATCCGGTCGTCCAGGTCGTACTGGAAGCCGCCGCCCCACAGCGCCACGGTCGCCACCAGCGCCTGGCCGATCCAGGCGAAGGTCACCGCCGAGCCGAGGTCGTACCCCGCCAGGTGCGGGCGCGCCCGCCACAGCGCCACGTACGTCCAGGCGATGACGAAGCCGAAGGCGGTGTTGGCCACCACCCCGGCCGCGGTCGCCGCCCGGTAGGTCGCGTACCGGCGGAAGCCGCCCGCGGCGACCGCGGCGTACAGCGACACCGGCGGCCCGCCGGAACGGATCTCCGTGTCCGCCATCCCGTCCCCCTTTCCTGTTCTCCCCTCGCGCGCCGATCCCCCGGATCGGGGCACCGGCGAGCGCACCGGCGCACGCGGCAGCGGCCCCGTGCGGCCCGACCCGGGGGTGCCGGGCGGGCGGGGGCTTCAGGGCGCGCGCCGGAAGCGGCGCGGGTGTCGCGATTCGGTTGTCGGCGCTCGGAACACGAGCCCGACGAGGGTAGCCCTGCCCGGCGCCGTCCGCATCCGGTTTTTCGACCGATTCCCACCGGGCCGCCCGCGCCGGGAGGGGCCGAGCGTTCGGGAGTTCCCGGCGGAGTATCGGCAAATACCGGCAAAGCTCACCATCCCGGCACATAATTCAATGGCCGTCCGATCGGGCCCCAGGCGTTCGGGCCGCCACGAACAGCACGAGAACAGCGCACGCGAACCGCACGAGAACCGAAGGACGCCGCGATCCCGGAGGTGCCGCAGCCGTGAGCAACGACGCCGGGGGCGGGCCGCGCCCCCACGACGGCGGCCCCTGGGAGGACGGCCCCTGGAGCGGCTGGAACCGCGGCGGTGGCGGCGGCCCCTACCCCGGCGGCCCCCGCGGCGACGGCCTGCGAGAGGAGGACCGCGCCGAGGGCGGCGGCCCCGGCCTGAACCGCCGTCAGCGCCGCCGCGCCCGCCGCCGGGCCCGCAAGGACCGGCGCCGCGCGCTCCCCTGGTACCGCAGGATCATCCCCACCTGGCGGATGGTCCTCGGCGCCGTCGTCACCGTCCTGGTGCTGTGCGTCGGCGCGTTCCTCGCCGCCTACCTGCTGGTCCCCGTCCCGGACCCGAACAGCACCGCCGTGGCGCAGAGCAACGTCTACTACTACGCCGACGGCCGCACCGTCCTCGGCCGCACCGGCGCCGTCAACCGCGAGTCGGTGCCGATCGACCAGATCTCCCTGGCCATGCAGCACTCCGCGGTCTCCGCCGAGGACCGCAGCTTCTACTCGAACACCGGCATCGACGTCCGGGCCATGCTCCGCGCCGCCTGGAACGTCGTGCACGGCGAGGGCCTGCAGTCCGGTTCCACGATCACCCAGCAGTACGTCAAGAACTACTACCTGTCCCAGTCCCAGACCGTGAGCCGCAAGCTGCGCGAGGTCGTCATCGCCCTCAAGGTCGACCAGACCCAGAGCAAGGACCAGATCCTCGCCGGCTACCTCAACACCAGCTACTTCGGCCGCGGCGCCTACGGCATCCAGGCCGCCGCCCAGGCCTACTACGGCATCGACGCCTCGCAGCTGAACGTCCCGCAGTCCGCCTACCTCGCCGCCCTGCTGCAGGCCCCCAGCGCCTACGACGTCTCCACCGCGACCCAGGCAGGACGCCAACGCGCCCTCGCCCGCTGGAACTACGTGCTCGACGGGCAGGTCAAGCTCGGCTGGATCACCCAGGCCGAGCGCGACCGGATGACCTTCCCCGAGCCCCGCTCGCCCGGCTCGGCCAATCCCGGCACCACCGGCACCTCCGGCCAGGCCGGCTACCTCATCGACATCGCCGACCAGTACCTCGTCTCGCACGGCATCGTCGACGACGCCACCCTCTCCGCCGGCGGCTGGCGGATCACCACCACCTTCGACCGGAACGACCAGAACGCCCTCGCCGCCGCCGTCCGGCACACCCTCGACCACGCGCTGCCGGACACCACGCAGGCGAAGAACGTCCGGGTCGGCGCCGCCTCCGTCGACCCCGCCGCCGGCAAGGTCCTCGCCGCCTACGGCGGACCCGACTACGCCACCCAGCCGTACAACGACGCGCTGCGCGACGACATCCCGGTCGGCTCCACCTTCAAGGCCTTCGACCTCGCCGCCGGGCTGAACACCGGTGCCCACACCCAGGACGGACGGCCCATCACCCCGTCCACCTACTACGACGGCACCAGCGGACGCGCCGTGCAGGGCCTGCCGCCGGGCGTGCACTACGCCCCGCCCAACGAGGACGGCCGCGACTACGGCGAGATCACCCTGCGCTACGCGATGGCGAAGTCCGTCAACTCGGTCTACGCCCAGGAGGCCGTGGACGCCGGGCTGGACAATGTCCGCAGCACCGCGATCGCGCTCGGACTGCCCTCCGACACGCCGGACATGAGCGCCGGCAACCCCGCCCTCGCCCTCGGCGTCGCCACCCCCTCCGCGCTGTCCATGGCCGACGCCTACGCCGCCATCGACGACCACGGCAGGCACATCGCGCCCTGGTCCGTGCAGGCGCTCACGCGCAACGGCCGCCCCCAGGCGCTGCCCTCCCACCGGGCGAGCACGGCGATCTCCCGCGCCGCCGCCGACAACGTCACCTCGGTGCTGGAGGGAGTGATCAGCCCGGCCGGCACCGGCAGCGCCGCCCTGGCCCTCGGCCGCCCCGCCGCCGGCAAGACCGGCACCACCGACGCCAACACCTCCGCCTGGTTCGTCGGCTACACCCCCGAACTGGCCACCGCCGTCTCGCTGTTCGCCGAGAACCCGAAGACCCACGCGCACGAGCCGCTCGGCCCGGCCGCCGGCGTCACCCGCGTCAACGGCGGCTCGCTGCCCGCGCAGATCTGGACCTCGTACACGACCGCGGCGCTGGCCGGCCGCCCAGTGCGGGACTTCCAGCTCGCGCCCGGTACGGACACCGGCAGCGCGCCCGCCGTCAGCCCCAGCCCGTCCCCCTCGCCGAGCCCCTCCCCGACGCCCACCGGCAGCCCCGGCCCGGCGACGCCCACCGCGTCCCCCACGCCCACCCCGACCGGCGGGACCAGTCCGACGCCCACGCCCACCGCCCCCGGCACCACCGCGCCGGCGGCCCCCACCCCGGCCCCGACGGCCACCGGGGTCCACGTCCAGCCCCAGGAGGTCGCCCCGGGCTGGTGAGAGACACGCGGTCCCCGTGACCGGCGCGCGGGCCACGGGGACTGACGGGAGACGGGACGACGGGGAGAACGGATCAGAGGTACAGCCCGGTGGTCCCCTCGGTGTCACCGACGCGCTCCGCGGCCACCGCGTGGATGTCGCGCTCGCGCAGCAGGACGTACATCACGCCGCGCACCTCGACCTCCGAGCGGTCCTCCGGGTCGTACAGCACCCGGTCGCCCGGCTCGATCGAGCGCACGTTCTGGCCGACCGCCACCGCCTCCGCCCACGCGCAGCGCTTGCTCAGCGAGGCCGTGGCCGGGATCAGGATCCCGCCGGTCGACTTGCGGTCGCCCTCCGGCGTGTCCGCACGCACCAGTACCCGGTCGTGCAGCATCCGGATCGGCAGCTTCTCGCCGAAGGAGTGGCGCTGGTCGGACTGCGCCGCGGACTCGGTCACTGGTTCGTTCACCTCGGTGCGGGGGCCCTAGACGGGCGCGGGGACGTACGCAGAGAAGGTACCCGCTCGACGCGCGGGGCCGGTACCCGGACCACCTCCGGCCACCGGCCCGCCGTCGCGCGTCCTCGGAGCGGACCCGCTACCTCCCGCACCGGCGGCGCCGGCGCAGCACGACGCAGCCGCCCACCGCCAGCACCACCACGCCCGCCGCGGCGGCGATCCGGTCCGGCCGCGGCGAGCCCTTCTCGTCCACGAACTGCGAGCGGACCCGCTCCACGCCCGCGTTGGCCGCCGCGTAGGCGCGGCCCACCGTGCGGTCGACCGTGTCCACGGCGCGCGCCTTGGCCTGCCCGGCGATCGTGGAGGGGTGCACCCGCACCGCGATCTCGTCCAGCGTCGATGCGAGCCGGTGCCGGGTACGGGCGATGTCCGCCTCGATCTCGGCGGCGCTGCGCGCGTCCGGTCCTCCACCCCGGGTACTGACCTCGCTCAAGAGGACACCTCACTTATCCGCGGGTCGTGTTCGTCGTTCGCGTACTGGTGCGTACAGCCAACAGTCTGTCAGGTCCTGTCCCGGTTCGCGCAGCGGCGCCGCAGCTCGGGGTACCTTTCGGGGAACACCTACCGTCACCCGTTCTGAGGAGCCCGCCCCGTGAGCGAGCGTCTGGTCCCCGGCGACCCCGCCCCCGACTTCACCCTGCCCGACGCCGACGGCAAGCCCGTGGCGCTCGCCGACCACCTCGGCCGGGGGGACCGCCGGACCATCGTCTACTTCTACCCCGCCGCGCTCACCCCCGGCTGCACCAAGCAGGCCTGCGACTTCACCGACAACCTGGAGCTGCTCGCCGACGCCGGCTACGACGTGATCGGCGTCTCCCCCGACAAGCCCGAGAAGCTGGGGAAGTTCAGGGAGAAGGAGAACCTGCGGGTCACCCTGGTCTCCGACCCGGACAAGGCGGTGCTCGCCGCCTACGGCGCCTTCGGCGAGAAGACCATGTACGGCAAGAAGGTCACCGGCGTGATCCGCTCCACCTTCGTGATCAGCGCCGACGGCCGGATCGAGCACGCCTGGTACAACGTCCGCGCCACCGGGCACGTGGCCAAGCTGATCAAGGACCTCGGGATCGCGGCGGCCTGATCGTCCGCGGGCGCCGGGACGCTATTGTGGTCGGGCCGTCGCGCCCGTACTCCAACTGGCAGAGAGCAGTCGCTTAGACCGGCTGTGTTGTGGGTTCGATCCCCACCGGGCGCACCCTCGCCGGGCGCACCCCGAAGCGGACTTCGGGGCGCGCCCGCGCGCCGCTCCTCAGGCCCCGGCGAGGAGTTCCCGCACGTGCGGCACGAGGGCGCGGAAGGCCTTGCCGCGATGGCTGATCGCGTTCTTCTCGGCGGGGCTGAGCTCCGCCGCGCTGCGCCCCCGCTCGTCGCCCTCGACCAGCAGGATCGGGTCGTAGCCGAAGCCGTTCGCGCCCACCGGCCGGTAGCCGAGCGAGCCCGGCATGCGGCCCTCGACCACCCGCTCGGTGCCGTCCGGCAGCGCCAGCGCCGCCGCGCAGAAGAAGTGCGCGGACCGGTGCTCCGGCCCGATGTCGGCCAGCTGGGCGAGCAGCAGCTCCAGGTTGGCGCGGTCGTCGCCGTGCCGGCCGGCCCAGCGGGCCGAGAAGATGCCGGGCGCGCCGCCGAGCACGTCGACGCAGAGCCCGGAGTCGTCGGCCACCGCCGGCAGCCCGGTCGCCCGGGCCAGCGCGTGCGCCTTGAGCAGCGCGTTCTCGGCAAAGCTGACGCCGGTCTCCTTGACGTCGGGGACCTCGGGGTAGGCGTCGGTGCCGACGAGTTCGACGTCCAGGTCGGCGTCGCCGAGGATCTCGCGCAGCTCGACGATCTTGCCCTGGTTGCGGGTGGCCAGCACCAGGCGGCGTTCGGTCATGGGTGGGCGTTCTCCGTTCGGCGTCAGGCGGTCGGCAGCGTGAGCTCGAGGGCCTTGCGCTGGGCGGCGTCCAGCTCGGCGCAGCCGAGGACCCCGAGGTCCAGCAGCTGGTCGAGCAGCTCGCGCTCGAAGGGCGCGCCCTCCGCCGTGCCCTGGACCTCGACGAAGCGGCCGTCCGAGGTGCAGACGATGTTCATGTCGGTCTCGGCGCGCACGTCCTCCTCGTAGCAGAGGTCGAGCATGGGCACGCCGTCGATGATGCCGACGCTGACCGCGCTGACGCCGCCGGTGAGCGGCTGCGCCTTGGGCTTGATCAGGCGCTTGGCCTGCGCCCACCGCACGGCGTCGGCGAGGGCGACGTAGGCGCCGGTGATGGCGGCGGTACGGGTGCCGCCGTCGGCCTGGAGGACGTCGCAGTCCAGCACGATGGTGTTCTCGCCGAGGGCCTTGGTGTCGACGACGGCGCGCAGCGAGCGTCCGATCAGCCGGGAGATCTCATGGGTGCGCCCGCCGATGCGGCCCTTGACGGACTCGCGGTCGCCGCGGGTGTTGGTGGCCCGGGGCAGCATCGCGTACTCGGCGGTGACCCAGCCCTCCCCGCTGCCCTTGCGCCAGCGGGGGACGCCTTCGGTGAGGCTGGCCGTGCACAGGACGCGGGTGTCGCCGAAGGAGACCAGGACGGAGCCTTCGGCGTGCTTGCTCCATCCGCGTTCGATGCCGACCGGGCGGAGCTGTTCGGGCGTACGGCCGTCGATGCGTGACATGGCATCCCACCCTATCGGCTCGCACCGGCGCCGCCGGACGCGCCGCGGACCGCCGCGGCCGCGGCCTCAGGCGTGCAGCAGGGCGTGGATGTCGTCGGCGAGCGGTTCGCCGTCGGTGCCGACGACGACCTGTACGGCCGCGCCCAGCAGGACGACCCCGTGGGCACCGGCGTCCTTCAGCGCGCCCTCGTCGACCAGGACCGGGTCCTTGACCTCGGTGCGCAGCCGGGTGGTGCAGCCCTCGAGGCTGTCGATGTTCCCGGCGCCGCCGAGTGCGGCGACGATCTGCTCGGCCCTGCTGGACATGCGTGTCTCCTCGGCGTCCCGATCCGTCCGTCCGATTCGTCGGTATTGACACGCTAATGCACGGTTCGCCGGACGGCGCGGCCTCAGATCTCGTGGACCGCGCCCGGCCGGGCGAGTTCGACCGGCCCGCCGTAGGCCCGCTCGGCGTCCGCCTGGTTGGTCCGGGCGTCGGTCCACGGCGGGATGTGGGTGAGGACCAGGCGACGGGCGCCGGCGCGGCGTGCGTGCTCCCCGGCCTCGCGCCCGTTCAGGTGCAGGTCGGGGATGTTCTCCTTGCCGTCCGTGAAGGACGCCTCGCAGAGCAGCAGGTCGGCGTCGCGGGCCAGGTCGGTCAGGGCCTCGGTGGGGCCGGTGTCGCCGGAGTAGGTGAGCACCCGCCCGCCGTGCTCGATCCGGAAGCCGTAGGCCTCGACGGGGTGGGCCACCCGGGCGGCGGTGATCCGGAACGGCCCGAGGTCGAAGCCGCCGGGCTCCAGGGCGCGGAAGTCGAAGACCTCCTTCATGCCCGGGTGCTCGTCCATGTCGTAGGCGCGGGCCAGGCGTTCGGCGGTGCCGTGCGGGCCGTAGACCGGCAGCTGGTCGGGGGCGCCCTCGACGCGGTAGTTGCGGGCGACCCAGTAGGCGCACATGTCGACGCAGTGGTCGGCGTGCAGGTGGCTGAGCACGACGGCGTCGACGTCGTAGAGGCCGGTGTGGTGCTGGAGGGCGCCGAGCGCGCCGTTGCCGAGGTCCAGGACCAGCCGGAAGCCGTCGGCCTCGACGAGGTAGCAGGAGCACGGCGAGTCGGCTGCGGGAAAGCTCCCGGAGCTTCCCACCACGGTCAGTTTCATCCCGCGTCCTCCGCCGGCCTGCCGCTGTCGCGGGGCGCCCGACCCGTCCGTTGCCGTCCTGTGCCTTCCTGGCGTCGAGAGTAAGGCGGTAGGCGGGTGTGGCCACTGTCGGCGGGCGGCGGTGTGTCGGGAATCACCAGGAAGGGGGCGCCCCCGCGGCCCCCGCACGCCGGGCGCGGCGAGGGGCCGTCGCGGCGCCCCACGACGGCCCCTCGCCTGCCCCTCCGGCTGCGCCCCCGGCTGCCTCCGGACGCCCTCTCGTCGGCCTCTCGGCTGCCCCTCGGCTGCCTCTCTTCGGCCCGCGTCGGCCGCGCCACCCGGCGGCCGGACCCGCCGCCCGCTCAGCCGCCGCGCTTGCCGGGCCGCCGCCGGCTCCACTCGCGGATGGTGTCGGGGCGCCAGCGGGGGTGTCCGTAGCGGTCGGTGGTGTCCGGGTTGGGGAGCAGCCCGTGCCGCCGGTAGGACCGCACGGTCTCCGCCTGGACGCCGATGTGCACCGCGATCTCCGCGTACGACCAGAGTTCCTCGTCGGCACGACTCATACCTGCCTCCTCGGGGTTCGGGGTCGGCGATCAGCCTTGCCGGGACCCGCGAGGGGATTGGGTACCGATTGTCCGCTGTGGTCGTTCTGTGACGAGTTCATCGCAGCGGACGGACAAAGAATCAGCGGTCACAGGGGTCACATACGTGAGGCCCCCTCCGAGACCGGAGGGGGCCTGATGCGGAGGGGCGGGCCTCAGGCCCAGAGCTGGCCGTGCAGCGCCTCGACCGCGGCCTCCGTCGACTCCGCGGTGTAGATCCCGGTGGAGAGGTACTTCCAGCCGCCGTCCGCGACGACGAAGACCACGTCCGCCGACTCCTCGCCCTCGCGCAGCGCCTTCGCGCCCACGCCCAGCGCCGCGTGCGCCGCCGCGCCGGTCGAGACACCGGCGAAGATACCCTCCAGCGCGAGCAGTTCGCGGGTGCGCCGGACCGCGTCCGCCGAGGAGACGGAGTAGCGGGTGGTGAGCACCTCGGCGTCGTAGAGCTCGGGGACGAAGCCCTCGTCCAGGTTCCGCAGCCCGTAGACCAGGTCGTCGTAGCGCGGCTCGGCGGCGACGATCCGCACGCCGGGGACCTTCTCGCGCAGGAAGCGCCCGGCGCCCATCAGGGTGCCGGTGGTGCCGAGCCCGGCCACGAAGTGCGTGACGGTGGGCAGGTCGGCGAGGATCTCCGGCCCGGTGGTGGCGTAGTGCGCGCCGGCGTTGTCCGGGTTGCCGTACTGGTAGAGCATCACCCAGTCGGGGTGCTCGGCGGCGAGCTCCTTGGCGACCCGGACCGCGGTGTTGGAGCCGCCGGCGGCGGGCGAGGAGATGATCTCCGCGCCCCACATCCGCAGCAGCTCGCGCCGCTCCTCGGAGGTGTTCTCCGGCATCACGCAGACCATGCGGTAGCCCTTGAGCTTGGCCGCCATGGCGAGCGAGATCCCGGTGTTGCCGCTGGTGGGCTCCAGGATGGTGCAGCCGGGGGTGAGCCGGCCGTCGGCCTCGGCCCGCTCCACCATGTGCAGGGCGGGCCGGTCCTTGATCGAGCCGGTGGGGTTGCGGTCCTCCAGCTTGGCCCAGATCCGGACCCGGCCGTCCTCGTTGCCGTCGATCGTCGCGGCGAGGCGGGGCAGCCTCACCAGCGGCGTGTTGCCGACGGCCTCGATCGGGGAGTCGTAGCGCATGCCCCGGCCTCAGCGGGCCCCGCCGGCGACGGCCGGCAGGATCGTGACGACGTCCTTGTCCCGCACCGGGGTGTTGATGCCCTCCAGGAAGCGGACGTCCTCGTCGTTGAGGTAGACGTTGACGAAGCGGCGCAGCTCGCCGGCGTCGACCAGGCGGTCGCGCAGGCCGGTGTGGCGGGAGTCGAGATCGGTGAAGAGCGCGTCCAGGGTGTCGCCGGCGCCGTCGACGGCCTTGGCGCCGTCGGTGTAGGTGCGGAGGATGGTCGGGATGCGGACCTCGATGGCCATGGGGGCGCTCTCCTAAGCGTGGGCGTGTTCCTGGACCGGGATCGGGCCTGGTCCAGGCCGGGTTCTGCTGGGTTTCGGTGGGCGGGCACCAGGTGGTGCGAGGCGCCGGGGCGGCGTCCGGCCGGGCGGGGCGTCGCGGGCGCGGGGGCGGCGTGGGGGGCGGGCCCGGTGGGCCGGCCCCGGCCTGCGGCGGCTTCCTGCCGGCTGCCGTTCCGCGGCGCTCCCCGGGGCGGCTCCGTACGGGCCCGGACGCCGGCGGGCGCGCCGCGCGGTCAGCGCGCGGGCACGGGGCTGCGTGGGCTACAGATCGCGCTGGCGAGGCGGCACAGGTCGACGTGCAGCCTGGCGACGAGGCGGGTGCCCGGGTCGTTGGTGCTCACATCGACGGAACGCATGGAGCCATCATAAGGATTCCCGTTCGACCGCAGGCACGCGCATCCCATGGCTCGGACATTCCCGTCTCAGTACCCGGGAATCCCCTGGTCGCGGGCCCCGCGGCGCCGTCCCGGGGTGCCGGCGGGCCTCCTCGGGAACGTCCGTGAGGCCCTGGTCACGCCGCCGCCCCGGCGCCCGGCCGCCGCCCCCGGCGGGCGCTCAGTAGGCCTCGACGACGGTGACGTCTTCCTCCGTGATCTCCCCGTCCACGATCCGGAACGAGCGGAAGCTGTACGGCCCCTCGTCGTTGCCGCACTCGGCGGTGGAGACCAGCACGTAGTGCGCGTTCGGCTCGGAGGCGTAGGAGACGTCGGTCCGGGAGGGGTAGGCCTCGGTGGCGGTGTGCGAGTGGTAGACGACCACCGGCTCCTCGTCGCGGTCGTCCATCTCGCGGTAGAGCTTGAGCAGGTCGCCGGAGTCGAACTCGTAGAAGGTGGGCGAGCGGGCCGCGTTCAGCATCGGGACGAACCGCTCGGGGCGGTCGCTGCCGGCGGGCCCGGCGACGACCCCGCAGGCCTCGTCCGGGTGGTCGGCGCGGGCGTGGGCGACGATGGCGTCCCGGATCTCCCGGGTGATGGTGAGCATGGGGCCAGCATATGGACGCGGCCGCGCGGGCCGCGCCTCAGGCCGTCAGGGCCTCGATCAGGGTCTCCTGGAGGCCGCCGAGCCAGAGGTAGGCCATGGCGAGCGGCTTGCGCGGGTCGCTGTCCGGGAGGCGGTAGATGTCGTCCTCGTCCTCGGTGACCTCCAGCCGGCTGCCGAGGGTGAGGCGGAGGTCGTTGAGGGCGCCGAGCCAGTTGCGGCACTCCTCGGCGTCGAGCCGGACCACGGCCTCGCCGCCGCCGTTCTCGCCGGCCTCCCCCGAGGCGGCCCGGTCCAGGGTGCGGATCAGCGTGAGGCCGTCGGTGCGCTTGCGGGCCCGCAGGTCGTTCTCGGTGTAGCGGCGGAACTCGGCGGAGGCCGCGGCGGCCTCCTTGTCCTCCGAGCCGTAGGCGTCGGGGAAGAGCCGGGCCAGGGCGGGGTCGCTGGGCGGCTCGGTCGGGCCCTCGGCGAAGAGGGCCGCGAGCGGGTCGGCCTCCTCGGCGCGCCCCCCGGGCTCGCCGGCGGCCTGCGGGCCCGGCCCGATCAGCTCCAGGAACTGCGCGGTGAGGTTGCGCAGGATCGAGATCTCGACGAGGTCGAGGGCGATGGCGGCGCCGCCGTCGGGGGTGGGCTCGAACAGTCCGGCCATGGGGGCGATCAGGTCTTCCGCTCGTCGGTCTCGTCGTGGGGCTGAGGTCGCCAGGATAGGCGCACCCGGTAAGAGACGATCACCCCCGCGACCGCCCGCGGCCCCCCGCCGCCGGCCCGCGCGCCTCACTTGTCCTGGGCGAGGGTGGCCCACAGGCCGTAGCCGTGCATGGCCTGGACGTCGCGTTCCATCTCCTCGCGGGAGCCGGAGGAGACCACCGCGCGGCCCTTCTGGTGGACGTCCAGCATCAGCTTGCGGGCCTTCTCCTTCGGGTAGCCGAAGTAGCTCTGGAACACGTACACCACATAGGACATGAGGTTCACCGGGTCGTTGTGGACGATCGTGATCCACGGGACGTCCGGGTCGGGCACCGGGCTGGTACCGAGATCGGATTCCGGGAGCTCGATCTCCGCCGGGGCGACACTCACGACTTCAGGCTCCTGTCCACGGGCGGGTGGCGGTGGTCATGCGTTCACGGCTGCGGGGTTCGCGGGCGTGGCGCGCGCACGCGGGCGCGCCCGGACGGCCCCGTGCCCCAGGTGCCATGTTCCCACCCGGGGAGGGGCCATGCGAACGCGCACGCCCGGCCCCGCGCCGGCTGCGCGCCGGTCCGTGTGCCGCGCGCCCCGGGTGGCACCGGGGCCGGTCCGCCGTGCCTCTTCCCACCTGCGCGGACATCCGGACCGGCGGCCCCTCCCCCGCCGCCTCCTGAGAAATCGTCAGAGTGACGACTAGTGGCGTAGCATCGTGCGCATGGACACCGGCAGCACAAGCGCTCTGCTCACGGACCGCTACGAGCTGACGATGCTGCAGGCCGCGCTGCGCAGCGGGGCCGCCCATCGCCGCTCGGTCTTCGAGGTCTTCACCCGCCGCCTGCCCGACGGCCGCCGGTACGGGGTCACCGCCGGGGTCGGCCGGGTGCTGGACGCCATCGAGTCGTTCCGCTTCGACTCGGCCCGGCTCGACTTCCTCTCCGACAACGCGGTGGTGGACGACGCCACGCTGCGCTGGCTCGCGGACTACCGGTTCACCGGCGACATCCGCGGCTACGGCGAGGGCGAGTGCTACTTCCCCGGATCGCCGCTGATGGTGGTCGAGGGCAGCTTCGCCGAGGCGGTGGTGCTGGAGACGGTCGTGCTGTCGATCCTCAACCACGACTCGGCGATCGCGGCGGCGGCCTCCCGCATGGTCAACGCGGCCGGCGAGCGGCCGATCCTGGAGATGGGCGCCCGCCGGACGCACGAGTACGCGGCGGTGGCCGCCGCCCGCGCCGCGTACGTGGCCGGCTTCTCCTCCACCTCCGACCTGGAGGCCGGCTTCCGCTACGGCATCCCGACGGTCGGCACCAGCGCGCACGCCTTCACCCTGCTGCACGACACCGAACGCGACGCCTTCACCGCGCAGATCGCCTCGATGGGCCGCGGCACGACCCTGCTGGTCGACACCTACGACCTGGGCGAGGCCGTCCGCACGGCGGTGGAGGTGGCCGGGCCGGAGCTGGGCGCGGTCCGCATCGACTCCGGCGACCTGCTGATGCTGGCCCACCGGGTGCGGCGGCAGCTGGACGAGGCCGGCGCCAAGAACACCCGGATCACCGTCACCTCGGACCTCGACGAGTACGCGATCGCCGCGCTCGGCGCGGCCCCGGTCGACGCCTACGGCGTGGGCACCTCGCTGGTGACCGGCAGCGGGCACCCGACCTGCTCGATGGTCTACAAGCTGGTCGCCCGCGCCGCCTCGAACGAGCCGGACGCCCCGCTGGTGCCGGTCGCCAAGCGCTCGGCGGGCGCCAAGTCCAGCCGCGGCGGCCGCAAGTGGGCCGCCCGGCGGCTGGACGCGGAGGGCGTGGCCGAGGCCGAGGTGGTCGGGACGGGGCCGGTGCCCAGCTCGCTGCGCGACCGGCAGCTGCAGATCCCGCTGGTGCGCGGCGGCGAGATCGTGGGGCGCGAGCCGCTGTCCGCCGCCCGCGAGCGGCACCGGGCGTCACTGGCCGGGCTGCCGCTCTCGGCGGTCCAGCTGTCGCGAGGCGAGCCGGTGATCCCGACCGAGTACGTGGTGCGCTCAGGGCACGCGGGCTGACCCGCGGCGGCCTTCCCGGCCCTCTCCCCGGGGGCGCGCGGGGCGCATCGGGCGCCGGCCTCTTCCCTGCGGGGCCGTGGGCTCTCTAGGCTCCGAAGGTCCCGCCTCTCTCCCCGCTCCCGGTTCCGCGCCGCGTTCGCCAGTTCCGCCCCGGTCCCCGGCCCCGTTCCCCGTTCCCCCTCCCCCGACCCCGAGCAGTCATCAGCGAGGTAGCCATGCATCGCGCACTCATCGTCGTCGATGTGCAGAACGACTTCTGCGAAGGCGGCAGCCTCGCCGTGGCGGGAGGCGCGGAGGTGGCCGCCGCCATCACCGACCTGGTCGCCGAGCGCGACGCGGGCTACGCCCACGTCGTGGCCACCCGCGACCGCCACATCGACCCCGGGTCCCACTTCGCCGTGCCCCCGGCCGCGCCGGACTACGCCCACTCCTGGCCGCCGCACTGCGTGGCCGGCACGGAGGGCGTCGGCTTCCACCCCAACTTCGCGCCCGCCGTCATCTCCGGCGCGATCGAGGCCGTCTTCGACAAGGGCGCGCACGCCGCCGCGTACAGCGGCTTCGAGGGCACCGACGAGAACGGGCAGGGGCTCGCGCAGTGGCTGCGCGAGCGCGGGGTGACCGAGGTGGACGTCGTCGGCATCGCCACCGACCACTGCGTGCGGGCCACCGCGCTGGACGCGGCCCGGGAGGGCTTCACCACCCGGGTCCTGCTCGACCTCACCGCGGGCGTGGCCAAGGAGTCCACCGCGCGGGCGCTGGACGACCTGCGCGCCGCGGGCGTGGCCCTCACCGGGACCCCGGTCGTCATCGGCTGAGCGGACCGAACCGGGCCTCGGCGACCGAACACACGCGTCACCGGCATACGCCGGGGGAAATGCCGCCGTGCGCCCCCGCGTGCCTCGGATGGACGGGGTCGGGGGTTTGCCGTACCCGGCCCCAACGGGTACATCGAAAGCAGGAGTTGACGGATCATCGGATCCGACAGGCCCCTCCGCCGCCCAGGCGGGTGCTTCCCCGGCCCCCATCCGAAGGACGGATCTCCCATGCCGCGCCCGACCGCTTCCCAGATCTCCCTCGGCGCGTGCGCCGTGGTGCTGCTCACCGTCGGCCTGCTGGCCGTCTCCGGCGCGAACAGCGTGCTCGGCATCAGCCTCCTGGTCGTCGCGGTGCTCGTGGCGGGGGCACTCGTCACCGCGTACTCCGTGGCCGGGCCCTGGCGCCGCGCCCGCGCCCGCGCCGCGCGCGAGGCGACGCCGGGCGCGCGGGCCTCGGCTGGCTCCGGGGCCCACGGGACCTCCGCGAGTGGCGAGGCCCCCGCGGCCTCCGCGGCCTCCGCTGGTGGCGAGGCCCGGGCCGTCGCTGGGGCCTCCTCGCGCCCGCTGGTCTCGGAGGGCGCGCGACGCTGACGCGGCCGCGCTGACCGGCCGTCAGCGGGCGGCCACCACCACGGTCTTCGCCGCCTTGTCGTGCAGGCACTGGTGGTAGGGCTGGTCCCAGGTGCACCACAGGATGTTGACCAGCGCGAAGACGTCCCCGATGCAGGTGATGATCGTCGGCAGCGAGTACACCGCGGCGCGCGCCCAGGCGGCCGGGGCGCGCGGCGGCGTCCCGTCGTCGAGCATCGCCACGCGCAGGCCGAGCAGCCGCTTGCCGAGCGTCTGACCGTGCCAGCGCTGCATCATCAGCGCGTCGTAGACGAAGTACACCACGGCCTCGATCACGCTGATGCCGACCTGGCCCGAGGTGGTGCCGGTGCCGATCCACCAGCCGAACACCGCCCACACGACGATCCCGACGGCGATCCCGTCCACGATCCGCGCCAGCAGGCGCTTCCCGCGGTTCCCCAGCGGCGGCATCGCACTGAGCGGCGGCCCGGCCACCCTCCGCCCCCCACGCCCCTGCGCCTCCGGCGGCACCTGCCCGTACCCCGGCCCACCCTGCGCCCCCTGCCCGTAGGGCGCCTCCGTGCCGTGGCCCGTCCCGTAGGACGCCTGCCCGTGCGGGCCCTGCCCGTAGGACGCCTGCTCGCGCGGGTCCTGCCCATGCGGCTGCTGCCCGTGCGGCTCCTGCCCGTAGGGCGCTTCCCCGCCCGGGCCCTGCCCGTGGGACGCCTGCTCGCGCGGGTCCTGCCCATGCGGCTGCTGCCCGTGCGGCTCCTGCCCGTAAGGTGCTTGCCCGCCCCGGCCCTGCCCGTAGGGCGCCTCCCCGCCGTGGCCCGGCCTGTAGGCCGCCTGCCCGCGCGGGTCCTGCCCGTACGGCTCTTGGCCGTAGGGCTGCTGCTGCCCGTAGGGGGCCTCGCCGTACGGGTCCTGGCGGTACGGCGGCTGCCCGTACGGGTCCTGGCCGTACGGCGGCTCCCCCCGCGAGTCCTCGCCGTCCGGCGCGCCGGTGCGCGGCACCTCGCCCCGCGGATCCCGGCCGTACGACGGCTGTCTCTGCGGCGCCTGCTCGTCCGCGTTCCGGGCGTGCACCGACTGCCCCAGCCGGTCCGGGCCCTTCGGGTCCTGCCCTGATGACGCCGGGCCACCCGAGGCCCGACCGGACGCCGTCTCCCCCTGCGCGTCCTGGGGGGCGGACGGTGCGGCTTCCTCCGAGGGGCCGGTGGACGATGCGGCGTCCTGCGAGCTCGGCCCGGAGGGCGACTGTGGCCGCGGGGGCCGGCCGCCGAGGGGCGCGCCCTGGACACCGCCTTCGCCGGACGGCCGATCCGCGCGCTCGGGGTTGTCGGGGGTCGGAGGAGGTGTGCTCATGGCTCCGAGTAGAACACCGGACCCGCCCGCCGGCCTGGCCCGGAACCACCCGCGACCGCCACCACTCCCCGATTGGAGCAGTCAAGCCGGCCGCCGTCCCTGACCCGGTGTCACCGACGCAGCGCCACATACGTGCCGGCGACGCGGTCCGGCCAGGCGCGGCGCCGCGGCCGGTCGCACGCCGCCGCCGGAAGTGCGAACGGCGCCAGCAGCACCAGCAGCAACGGCTGGTGGCAGATCCAGCGCGCGACCGCGCGGCCCCGGTCCGGCCGCCGGCCCGACGCCGCGTCCACCACACGCAGCCCGCAGAGCAGCTTGCCGGGCGTGCCCCCGAAGAACGCTGTCGGCAGCGCCTCGTAGACCAGCCCGGCCAGCAGGAAGACGAGGAGCAGCAGCAGCGCCTCGTGCACCACCACGCCGTCGACCAGCCACACCCGCGTGGTCGCCCGGTACGAGGCGGCCTCCGCGGCGTCCACCTTGGCGTTCACGTGTTCCACGACAGTGCGGACGATCGCCGACCCCAGCGGGAACATCACCAGCGCCAGCAGGGCGGCGGTGTCGAGCAGCCGGGCGACCACGCGCCGTCCCAGCCCGGCCGGCGCGGGCCGGGCGGCGGTCGGCTGCCGCCGCGCCGACGAGCGGGACCCCGGCGCGGGCGTGCCCGGACGCGTCGGCCGGGCCGGCGCCGACTTCGGCCGCGCCCCGCGCGATCCCGCGCCGGCGGCCATGCCCGCGACTCTCGGTCGCGGGGCCGCCGATGCCGACGCCGCAGCACTCCGCGCCCCGCCCGCCCGCGGCGACGCGGCGGCGGCCGGGGCGGGGGCTGAGGCCGGAGTGGCAGCGCCCGGGGCCGGAGTGGCAGAGCCCGGAGCGGGAGCGGGAGCCTGAGTGGGAGCCTGCGCCGGATGACCGCCCTCGGTGGCCGTGGTCCCGGCGTCGGTCGCCGCACCGGAGGCCGTCGCGACGCCGACCGATCCGCCGCCCGGCCTTCCGGCCGATCCGGCGCCCGCTCCGGCCGATCCGGCGCCCGCTCCGGCCGATCCGGTCGCCGCGGCCGCCCGCTCGGCGGACCGCGCCGCGCTCCTCCGCTGCGGCGCGCCCGCCGGAGCGCCGCCCGCCGCCGCGCCGCCCGCTGTCGCGCGGACGCCCGCCTCACCGCCGGGCTCCGGCGCGGAGCCCCAACTCACCCGGCGGACGAAGGCGTCCGGCAGCAGCGTCGCCATGCCCTCGCCGCGCGCACTCGGCGCCATCAGGCCCTCGGGCGCCCGACCGGCGGACGTCGGCCCCGACGGTCGTTCACGCCACTCCGGCCCCCGCGCCGACTGCCGCTCCTCCGACGACTGCCGCTCCCCCGACGACGGCTCCGCCGGCGTCCGCCCGCCGGGTGCGGCAGGGGCCCGCTGCCCGGGAACGGCCTCCCCCTCCGGCTCGGCCCCTCGCCGCCAGGTCCCCGTGCCGCCGGTGGACGTCTCGCGAAGCGCCACGGACCCGGTCTCCCCGGCCGCCTCGCCGAAGGTGAGCCCGAGCCCGGGCGGCAGCGTCCCGTCCAGGTACAGCACGCCCGACTGCTCGCCGGAGTCGCCCTGCCCGGCCGCCGCGCCACCGGATCCACGCCACTCGGACCCCTCCCGCGGCTCCCACGTCTCCGACGCCTGCGACCCCTGCGACGCTTCCCGGGGCGTGACCGGCCCGCGGCGCGGCGGCCGCGCCGACGCGGCCCGCGGCGGCGGGAGCTGCTCGCCCGGGGCGGGGGCCGGCCGGCTCGTCCCCGGCACCCAGCCACCGTTCCAGTAGCGGACGAATCCGGGGACCGAAGGGTCCGGGTAGTAGCCGGGCGCGGGCTCGCCGGCGTACGGATCGAACGGGGTGTGGGCCGTCATCTGCTGCAAACCGCCTGGGAGTAGTCGTCAGCCCGCAGGCCGCACGCGCACACGCCTGGTCGCCGGGCAGACACACAGCGTAGTACCGCCTCCGCGGAAATTACTCGGAAACCCGTGTAAGACCACACCGTCGGCCCGCTCTCCTCCTGCAGAACCGCGTGACGTGCGCGGACACACCGAGCCAAGGAGGCGGACGGACGATGACCGGACGGGACGGCAACACCAGCAGCAGCAACGGCAACCGCAACGCCGGCCGCGACGGCCGCAGCCGCGAGGGCCGCGCCGAGCGCGACCAGCAGCAGCCGGGCCGCGTCCCCGCCCTGGACCCGGGCCTGCAGCAGGCGCTGGAGACGGTCATGGAGGAGGCGGCCGACGCCGGCGTCGAGCGGGAGCTGGAGGTGCGGCTGGTGCTCTCGCCCGAGTTCGGGACCAGCGTGCCCGCCCGGCTGAGCTACTTCGCCGACGATCCCTACGCGGTCCATCTGGCCTTCCACACCGACTCCGACGCGCCGGTGGTCTGGGTGTTCGCCCGGGAGCTGATCGTGGAGGGCATGTTCCGCGCGTGCGGGCAGGGCGACGTGCGGGTCTGGCCGGCGCGGGCCGGCGGCCGGCCGCTGGTCTGCCTGGCGCTCAGCTCCCCGGCCGGGGAGGCGCTGCTGGAGATCCCGGGGGCGCCGGTGGCGGAGTGGATCGAGCAGGCGCTGCGGCTGGTCCCGTCCGGCGCCGAGTCGCGGCGGCTGCGGCTGGACGACGGGCTGGAGCGGCTGCTGGCGGGTTCATGAAGCGGAAAGCGGACCGGCGGCGACCGGCGGCGCCCTGCCCGAGCCCGTCACCGACGCGTTCCCGGCCCGCGGCGGGAACGCTTGCGGCCCGGCGTTCGTCCCCACGTTCGGAACCGGTCTTCCGGGACCGACCCGAACCTGGAGGTGCGCACGCCATGACCTGCTTCTTCGATCCCTCTCACGGTGCCGCGCGGATGACGGTGACGTGGGTGCCGCAGTGGGGTGTGCCGCGCCCGATCCGGACCTGCGTGGCCTGCGGCCAGCGGGTGCAGAGCGGCCAGCCGCCGTACTACACGCCGCCGGCGCCGGCCGGTCAGGGCTATCCCCAGGCCGGCGGCTACCCCGGCGGATACCCGCAGTCCGGCGGCTACCCGCAGGGCTACCCGGGCCCGGACTACGCGGACTACGGCGGCTACCCGCCCCGGCGCGGCGGCCACAGCACCGGCGCCGTGGTGGGCGCCGGGCTGGCCGGCCTGGTGGGCGGCGCGCTGCTGGGCGAGGCGCTGGAGTCCTTCGAGGAGCCCCGCACCGAGATCATCGAGGAGAACACCTACGTCGAGAACGTCGAGAACGTGGACGTCAACGACTACAACAACGACTTCGGGGGCGGCGACTTCGGCGGCGACGGCGACTTCGCGGACGGCGGATACGACGACGGGGGCTACGACGACGGTTCGTTCGAGGTCTGACGCGCGCCACCACCGGCCAGGCCGAAGGCGCCCGCCCGGTCGCGTTCGCGCGGCCGGGGCAGTGCCACGCCCTCCGGCCCGCGGTCCCCGGCGCCGGCCGCGACCCCGGCCCCCTCACCGTTGGCCCGGCGCAGCGTCCGCCGCAGCACCACGGCGGACAGCACCAGGAAGGCGATCCCGATCAGCGGGTAGACGTCGGTGAACACCTGCTGCCACAGCGGCAGGTGGATGTCGCGGTCGCCCTTGCGCGGCACGATCCACAGGCAGAAGCTGCAGCAGGCGAGGACCACCAGCAGCGCGGTCGGCCGCCAGCGCAGCCGGCGCAGGTGCCCGGGCGCGGCCTGCTCCCGCGCGGCCTCGGCCAGCAGCAGCACCGCCATCGGCAGCACCCACACCCAGTGGTGCGACCAGCTGATCGGCGAGACCAGCAGTGCGGTGACGGCACAGGAGAGCCCGCCCCAGGCCTCGCCGCGCCCGTCGCGCAGCCGCGGCGCCGAGCGCGACCAGGCGACGGCGACCGCGAGCCCGAGCACCCCGCAGAGCCCGGCGGCGGCGGTCCCGGCCAGCCCGGGGTCGGTGGTGTGCAGGAGCCGGGCGACGGCGCCCCGCACGGACTGGTTGTCGACGATCCAGACCTTGCCGACCCGGCTGGTGTCGAAGACGTCCTTGAACCAGAACTGCGCCGAGGCCCCGGGCAGCAGCAGCCAGCCGACCAGCACGGTCCCGATCCCGGTGGCGGCGGCCGTGCAGGCGGCCCGGATCCGGCCGGTCAGCAGCAGCCAGACCACGAAGAGCGCCGGGGTGAGCTTGAGCCCGGCGGCGATGCCGATCGCCACCCCCTTGCCGCGCCAGGAGTCCTTCCGGGTCAGGTCCCACAGCACCAGGCAGCCGATGATCAGATTGATCTGGCCGTAGCGGAACGTGGTCCAGATCGGCTCCATCCAGACGCCGATGCCGGTGGCGAGCAGCACCGCGGCCGGGCGGAGCTCGGGCCGGGGCCGCCCGGCGAGGACGAAGGACAGGAACGAGAACAGCCCGAGCAGCACCACGTTGGCGGCGGTCACGAAGACCCGCAGCACCGACACGGACACCCAGGCGGTGGGGGTGAAGAACAGCGCGGCGAAGGGCGGGTAGGTGGCGGGCAGGTCCCACTGGGTGACCCGCAGGTTGTAGAGGTTGTGGTGGTCGGCCACGGCGGTGCCCTCGGCCCGGTAGACGATCATGTCCACCATGGAGACCTTGAGCAGGTGCCGCAGCAGGAAGTAGGCGATCAGCAGGCCGGCGCCGACGACGGCGGCGACGACGGTGGGCCTGCGGGGTGCGGAGACCACGGCGTCCCAGGGTCTGCGGGCCGCCCTCACCGCCCTGGCCAGGCGCGAGCCGGGCTCGGCCGGCTCGACCTCCTCGCCGGCGTTGTGGCCGTCACTCCACTTCAGGACCGTCACGCGTCTCTCCCTCATCCCGGACCGTGCGCGACCCTAGCCCATACCCCGGCCTCACCGGACCGTACTGGCGAGGACGGGCATGCGGGCCCGTGCGGCGGGACAACGCCCCGTGAACGCGGACCCGACACCGGGCGAACACGTTGCCTCTACCCGTTCACACGTCCGACTCACCCGGGATTTCCCGCCATCCAGTGGCTGGTCAGACGGGTCGGGCGTGGTCAGAAGACCTTGCCGGGATTGAGAAGGTTCAGCGGGTCGAACGCCGCCTTGATGCCCCGGTGGATCTCCAGCGACACCGGGCCGAGCTCGCGGGCGAGCCAGTCCTTCTTGAGCAGGCCCACGCCGTGCTCGCCGGTGATCGTCCCGCCGAGTTCCAGGCCGAGGGCCATGATGTCGTCGAAGGAGCGCTGGGCGCGGGCGCAGGCGTCCGGGTCGGCGCCGTCGAAGACGACCACCGGGTGGGTGTTGCCGTCGCCGGCGTGCGCGCAGACCCCGATGACCACGCCGTGGCGCTCGGCGATCGCCGCCGTCCCGTCCAGCATCCCGGCCAGCCGGGAGCGCGGCACGGCGACGTCGTCGATCATCGTGGTGCCCAGCGCGTCCAGCGCGGGCAGGGCGAGCCGGCGGGCCTGGAGCAGCAGCTCGGACTCGGCCTGGTCGGCGGCGGGGACGACGGCGGTCGCGCCGGCGGCGGTGCACAGCTCGGCGACGGCGGCGAGGTCGGCGGCCGGGTCCGGGGTGTCGAAGGCGACCATCAGCAGCGCGGCCGTGCTCTCCGGCAGCCCCATCCAGGCGTGGGCGTTGACCGCGCGGACGCAGGTGCGGTCCATCAGCTCCATCAGCGAGGGCGTGTGCCCGCGCTCCATGATCGCGCAGACGGCGGCGCCGGCCTCGGCGTTGCCGGGGAACTCGGCGGCGAGCGCGAGCTGCGGCGCGGGCGCCGGACGCAGCGCGAGTACCGCCCGCACCACCACGCCGAGGCTGCCCTCGGAGCCGACGATCAGCCGGGTCAGGTCGTAGCCGGCGACGCCCTTGGCGGTGCGGCGGCCGGTGCGCAGCAGCCGCCCGTCGGCGAGCACCACGTCCAGCCCGAGCACGTACTCGGCGGTGACCCCGTACTTGACGCAGCACAGCCCGCCGGAGCCGGTGCCGATGTTGCCGCCGATGGTGCACTGCTCCCAGCTGGACGGGTCCGGCGGGTAGTACAGCCCCCGCTCGGCCACCGCGCGCGACAGCGCCGCGTTGACCACGCCGGGCTGGACCACGGCGATCCGGTTGACCGGGTCGATCTCCTCGATCGCGTCCATCGCGGTGAGGGAGAGCAGGATGCAGCCGTCCACGGCGTTGGCCGCGCCGGACAGGCCCGTGCGGGCGCCCTGCGGGACGACGGGGACGCGCAGCGCGGTGGCGGTCCGCATCACGTGCTGGACCTGCTCGACGCTGCGCGGCCGGACCAGCACGGCGGGCGCGCCGGCGGCGCAGAACGCGGCGGTGTCGGCGCGGTGGGCGGCGGTCACGTCCGGATCCGCGATCACCGCCTCCGCCGGGAGCCCGCCCCGCAGCACCTCCAGCAGATCGCCCATCCCGAGCCCGCCCCTTCCCGTCCGCTCCGCCGCTCCCGTTCCCGTTCCCGTTCCCGTTCCCGTTCCCGACCAGCACTCTGGCCCGAACGACTGACCGGAACAACCCCCCGGCGGGCGGCGGAGCGGCCGCTCAGAGGTTGCCGCGGCGGGACTGTTCGCGCTCGATGGCCTCGAAGAGGGCCTTGAAGTTGCCCTTGCCGAAGCCCATCGAGCCGTGCCGCTCGATCAGCTCGTAGAAGAGCGTCGGGCGGTCCTCGACCGGCTTGGTGAAGATCTGCAGCAGGTATCCGTCCTCGTCCCGGTCGGCCAGGATCCGCAGCTCGCGGAGCTCGTCCAGGGGGACCCGGGTGTCGCCGACCCAGTCGCCGAGGGTGTCGTAGTAGCTGTCCGGGGTGTCGAGGAACTCCACGCCGGCGGCGCGCATGCCGCGCACCGCGCCGACGATGTCGTCGGTGGCCAGCGCGATGTGCTGGACGCCGGGGCCGCGGTAGAACTCCAGGTACTCGTCGATCTGCGACTTGCGCTTGCCCACGGCGGGCTCGTTGAGCGGGAACTTGACGGTCCGGGTGCCGTCCGCGACGACCTTGGACATCAGGGCGGAGTACTCGGTGGCGATGTCGTCGCCGACGAACTCCTTCATGTTGGTGAAGCCCATGACGCGGTGGTAGAAGTCCACCCACTCGTCCATCCGGCCGAGTTCGACGTTGCCGACGCAGTGGTCGATGCCGTGGAACCAGCGCGCGGGCGTCTCCTCGGCGGGCTGCCGCCTCTCGGCCGAGTAGCCGGGCAGGTAGGCGCCGCGGTAGCGGGAGCGGTCGACGAGGGTGTGCCGGGTGTCGCCGTAGGCGGCGATCGCGGCGAGGACGACCGTGCCGTGCTCGTCGGTCAGCTCCTGCGGCTCCCGGAGGCCGCGGGCGCCGTGCGCGACGGCGTGCGCGTAGGCGGCGCGGGCGTCGGGGACGGTCAGCGCGAGGTCGACCACTCCGTCGCCGTGCTCGGCCACGTGGGCGGCGAGGGCGCTTCCCGCCTCGGTCTCCGGGCGGACCGCCGAGGTCAGCACCAGCCGCGCGGTGCCGGACTCCAGCACGTAGGAGGCGGTCTCCGGGGTGCCCGTCTCGGGGCCGCGGTAGGCGGTGACGCGCATGCCGAAGCCGGTCGCGTAGTAGTGCGCGGCCTGCTTGGCGTTGCCGACGGCGAACACCACGGCGTCCATCCCGAGGACCGGGAACTCCTCGCCGCCGCGCCGCTCCGCCTCCCGGCGCCGATCCGTCCCGCGCGCCCGCGCCTCGACGGCCCCCGTCGCCTCGTCGGTCGCCTCGTGGGTCGCCTCGCCCGCCTCGCTCGTTCCCATGCCGGTACCGTCCCTCCGGCCCCGGCGGCCCGCAAACGCGAGCCGGGACGCGCACGGCGGGCGGCGGCGCGACAGCAAGGGGCGGCAACGGGCCGCGGCGGGACGGCAGCGCACATGGCGGAACACAGGACGCCGGACGGGTGATCACGCCCGCCCATCGGCGGCGCGGGGACGCCTCCCGGGGAGCCGTCCGACGGTTCGTCAGGTCTCATGGGCCCAAGCCGACCCGAGCGAGGAGTCCGACCGGTCGTGAACTTCTGGGAGTTTCTCAGCGCCAGACGCGATCAGCTGCTGACCGACACCTACCAGCACGCCAGCGCGGTCTTCCAGTGCATGGTGGTGGCGACCGTGCTCGGCGTCCTCATCGGCGCGCTGACCTACCGCAACGAGCGGGCGGCGCAGATCGCGATCGGTTCCACGGTCACGATCCTGACCGTCCCCTCCTACGCCCTGCTGGGTCTGCTCATCCCGATCCTCGGCCTCGGCGTCGCACCGACCGTCACCGCCCTGGTGCTGTACGCGCTGCTGCCGATCGTGCGGAACTCGATCGTGGGGCTGCGCGGGGTCGACCCGTCGCTGGTGGAGGCCGGGCGCGGGATCGGGATGAGCCGGCTGGCCCGGCTGGTCAAGGTCGAGCTGCCGATCGCCTGGCCCAGCATCATGACCGGGATCCGGGTCTCCACCCAGATGAGCATGGGCATCCTGGCCATCGCCGCCTACGCCTCCGGGCCCGGCCTCGGCAACGAGATCTTCAACGGCATCTCCAGCCTGGGCAGCGCCAACGCGCTCAACCAGGTGCTCGCGGGCACGCTCGGCATCGTCGTGCTGGCCCTGCTCTTCGACGCCGCCCTCGCGCTCATCGGGCGCCTGACCACCTCCCGGGGGATCCGTGGCTGACGCCGAACCCGACCAGCCGACCGCCTCCGGCGCGCACGAGGCCGCCGGCGCGCACGAGGCCACCGGCGCGCCCGGCGCGAAGGAAGCCGCCGCCGGCGCGCACGCCGCCACCGGCGCCCACGGCGTCACCGGCGCGACGATCGAGCTGGAGGAGCTGACCAAGATCTACCCCGGGACCTCCCAGCCCGCCGTGGACGCGATCAGCATGGAGATCAACGCGGGCGAGACGGTGATGCTGGTCGGCCCCTCGGGCTCCGGCAAGTCCACCACGCTCAAGATGATCAACCGGCTGATCGAGCCCACCTCCGGCCGGATCAAGATCGCGGGCGAGGACGTCACCGGCCTTGACCCGGTCAAGCTGCGCCGCCGGATCGGCTACTCGATCCAGTCCTCCGGCCTCTTCCCGCACATGACGGTCGCGCAGAACATCGGCCAGGTGCCGAAGATGATCGGCTGGTCGCGCTCGCGGATCAAGAACCGGGTGGAGGAGATGCTCGACCTGGTCGGCCTCGACCCCCGCGAGTTCCACGACCGCTACCCTCGCCAGCTCTCCGGCGGCCAGCAGCAGCGTGTGGGCGTGGCCCGCGCACTGGCCGCGGACCCGCCGGTGCTGCTGATGGACGAGCCCTTCGGCGCGGTCGACCCGATCACCCGCGACCACCTCCAGGACGAGCTGATCCGGCTCCAGCGCGAGCTGCACAAGACCATCGTCTTCGTCACCCACGACTTCGACGAGGCGATCAAGCTCGGCGACCGGATCGCGGTGCTGCGCGAGCGCTCGGTGATCGCCCAGTTCGACACCCCGGAGGCGATCCTCACCAACCCCACCGACGACTTCGTCTCCGGCTTCGTCGGCGCCGGCGCGGCCCTCAAGCGGCTCAACCTCACCCGGGTGCGGGACGTCAGCGCGGCCGAGGTCCCGGTCTTCAGCGTCGACGACCCGCTGGAGCGGATCTTCTCCCACCTGCGCGAGCACGGCGGCAGCGAGCTGCTGCTGCTCGACCGCCGCCGGCGCCCCTACAAGTGGCTCCGGCGCAGCGACCTGACGCGGGCCCGCGGCTCGCTGGCCCGGGTCGGCTCGCTGGTCACCCACACCGTCGGCCGTGAGGCGACGCTGCGCGACGCCCTGGAGGCGGTACTCACCGACAGCGGCGGCCGGGTCGCGATCACCGGACGGCACGGCCAGTACGAGGGCGTGGTCGACATGGAGACGCTGATGAACTCGGTGCACGAGCTGCTGGAGGCCGACCGGCTGACCGCCATCGAGCACCGGCACGACCTGGAACGGCTGCAGGCCGCCGACACCGCCGCCCGGCTGGAGGGCGGGACGCAGACGCCCGGGGGGCAGGAGTGAGCGCCCGACGCGGCTCGGCGCGCGGCGGCGGGCCCGGCCCCGAGGCCGCCGGCCGCGAGACGCCCGACGAGGTCGCGCCCGACGAGGAGCCCCCCGAGGCTCCTCCCGCCGCCCGGCGCGGGCGGCTGCCGCACGGCCTGACCGCCCGCAAACTGCTGGTGCTGCCCGTGGTCCTGGCCTGCGCGCTGCTCGCCACCTACCTGTGGATCAGCAGCGTCCACCTGGACTCGATCGAGCGGCAGTCGATGGGCGGCGGGCTGGTCCGCCTCTACATCTGGCAGCACATCCAGCTCACCGTGATCTCCACCTTCTTCGTGCTGGTCATCGCGATTCCGCTGGGGATCCTGCTGACCCGGCCGCGGGCACGGTTCGCGGTGCCGTTCGCGGTCGGGCTGGCCAACCTCGGCCAGGCCTCCCCCGCGATCGGCGTGCTGGCGCTGCTCACCTTCTGGCTGGGGATCGGCGTGAAGACCGCCCTGTTCGGCATGGTCGCCTACGCGGTACTGCCGGTGCTCAGCAACACCATGGCGGGGCTGCGGTCCATCGACCCGGCGCTGCTGGAGGCGGCCCGCGGGATCGGCATGTCGCCGCTGGGGGTGCTGGCCCGGGTCGAGCTGCCGCTGGCGGTGCCGCTGATCCTGGCCGGGGTGCGGACGGCGCTGGTGCTCAACGTCGGCACCGGCACGCTCGCCTCCTTCGTCAGCGGCGGCGGGCTCGGCAACCTGATCACCGACGGGATCGTCACCCAGCGCACCCGGGTGCTGATCGTCGGCGCGGTGCTGGCGGTGTGCCTGGCGCTGCTGGTGGACTGGCTGGCCTCGATCGCCGAGCTGCTGCTCAACCCGCGCGGTCTGGAGGAGACGCGGTGAGGGGCGCGGTGAGGGGCGCGGTGAAGGCGCCCGCGCGCGGCGTGCGGAGGCCGGGGAAACTGCTGCCCTGCGCGCTCGCCGCGGTGCTGCTCGCCCCGGCGGCGGCCGGCTGCGGGCTGCAGAGCGGGCAGCCGATCGCCGAGAACGTGGTGCCCGGATCCGTCGGCGCCGGCCAGCCGCTCAAGGGCGCGACGCTGACGGTGACCTCGAAGAACTTCAGCGAGCAGATCATCCTCGGCGAGATCATCGGCCTGGTCTTCAAGGCCGCGGGCGCGCACGTCATCGACCGGACCAACATCCAGGGGTCGATCGGCTCCCGCGAGGCGGTCCTCAAGGGCACCGCCGACGCGCTGTACGAGTACACCGGCACCGCCTGGATCACCTACCTCGGCCACACCAAGCCGATCACGGACCCGCAGAAGCAGTGGCAGGCCGTGCACGACGCCGACCTGAAGAACGGCGTCACCTGGCTGCCGAAGTCCACCCTCAACAACACCTACGCGCTGGCCGGCACCGCCGCCACGATCGATCGCTACCACCTGCGGACGCTCTCCGACGTGGCGCGGCTCTCGCACTCCGACCCGGGCGCGGTCTCGCTGTGCGTGGAGAACGAGTTCGCGGTGCGCGACGACGGCCTGCTGGGCATGCAGCGCGCCTACGGCATGAACATCCCCAACTCCCGGGTCCACAAGATGGAGGCGGGCATCGTCTACACCACCCTGCACAAGGGCGGCACCTGCCTGCTCGGCGAGGTCTTCACCACCGACGGCCGGATCCCGGCCCTGCACCTGAAGGTGCTCGCCGACGACCGGCACTTCTTCCCCAACTACAACGCCGCGCCCGTGATCAACAGCAAGACGCTGGCGAGGTACCCGGCGATCCGCGGGCTGCTGGGGCCGGTCACCGCTCGGCTGAACACCGAGACCGCGCAGCGGCTCAACGGCGAGGTGGACGTCGAGGGCAAGGACCCGCGGGAGGTCGCCAAGGACTGGCTGATCCAGCAGGGCTTCATCAAGGAGGGCTGACGCGGCGTCAGCACCCTTCCCACATCGGCCCGTTCAGCAGGAGGGGACATCGCCCTCGCCCGAGTCGAGGGCCTCCAGGGCCTTCACCGCCTGGTCGAGGGTGTCCACCGGGACCAGCCGCAGCCCCGCCGGGGTGTCCGCGCGGCCGTCGGAGCACTCCGCGCGCGGCAGCAGGAAGACGGTCGCGCCGTCGCGCGCGGCGGCCTTGGTCTTCAGCGCCACCCCGCCGACCGGGCCGACCTGGCCCGAGGCGGTGATCTCACCGGTGCCCGCGATCTTCCGGCCGCCGGTGAGGTCGCCGCCGGAGCCGTTGCCGGCCAGCTTGTCGATGATCCCGAGGGTGAACATCAGCCCCGCGCTCGGGCCGCCGACGTCGGCGAGCCGGATCGTGACGTGCACCTGGGAGGGGCTCAGGTGCAGGTAGCCGAGGGCGGCGGAGGTCGCGGCGTCCTGCGACTGCCGCATCTGCTGGGTGTTGGTGCGGTTGACCTGCTCGACGGACTGGCCGGCGGGGTAGACGGCGTCGTGCGGGACCACCGCCTCCTTCGGGTCGGGCCAGGCGGCCAGCGCCTTCCAGACCGAGATCGAGTCCTGCGGTGCGGTGGCGGAGATCGTGGTCATCCGCAGCTGGCCGCTGGTCCGCCGCAGCGGATGGCCGGTGATGCTGATCACCTGCTGGCCGTTGAAGCTGCCGAGGGTGTCGGCGGTCTCCCCCGGCATCAGGATCGCGAACGGCAGCGGCGCGAGCGCCACCACCAGGAGCAGCGCCACCACCAGCGCCCCGCCGACGGACATCACCACTCCGCGCCGCCGCAGCAGCGCCACCCAGGACCTCACCACCCCCGCATCCAAACACATCCGCGCCCCACCGCCCCCTGCCGACCCTCCCGCCCGGCGCGTCAGCCGACCGAAGCGCACCCGCCGGACAAACGTTCAGCGGCCCTCTTCGCTTTTTCACGGGTCGTGCTCTCTCGGGAGAAGTCAGCGCAGGGCGTCGGCTATGGAGGTGGCGGCGGTGCGGACGCGGGGGCCGATGTGGTCGGGGACGGAGGCGCCGAGGAGGACCACGCCGACGCCGGCCTCGATGCCGGGGAGGCCCAGGAGGGGCGCGGCGACGGCCGCGGCGCCGGTGTGGTCGCCGGAGCGGGTGGTCACCCAGCCGGGTTCCGGGCGGACGCCCGGCGGGAGGCCGCGGGCGGAGAGGATGGCGCGACCCGCCGCGTTCTCGTCGAGAGGGTGACGGCGGCCGGCGCGGTAGGCGACGTGGAAGTCGGTCCAGCTGGGCTCGACGACGGCGACGGCCAGCGCCTCGGCGCCGTCCACGATCGTGAGGTGCGCGGTCGCGCCCAGGTCGTCGGCGAGTTCGCGGAGGGCCGGGAGCGCGGCCTCGCGCAGCAGCGGGTGTACGCGGTGGGCCAGCCGCAGCACGCCCAGGCCGACCCGGGCCCGCCCGCCCGGGTCGCGGCGGACCAGCCCGTGCTGCTCCAGAGTCGCCAGCAGCCGGTAGACGACGGTCCGGTTCACGCCCAGCCGGGTCGCCAACTCCGATACCGTGAGCCCGCGTTCGGAATCCGCGAGCAGCTTGAGTACCCGCACTCCGCGATCGAGCGTCTGCGAGGTCTCGGTGGTCACGGCGCGCGCCCCCTACGGTCCTTCACCCCCCGGCGGGGCATCGCGCGGAGACCCCGCGTCGGCGCCGTTGTCGGCGCGTGGTCCCGCCGCTCCCGGAGAACGGGAGACGACAGGACGTTAATGACCTGGTCCGCTCAGCGGAAGAGCTCGTCCAGAATTCGGTCATTCTCTGTGTTTGATATGTGCGGAAAGGGTGCGATTCCGGGCGGCGGAGAAGCCGAAGTCACGGCCGGCCGCTGGTGGCCCACTCCTGGATCTTGGCGATCCGCTGGTTCAGCTGCTGCGCGCTGGCCTGCGCGGTGAGCGGGCCGCCGCAGACGCGGCGCAGCTCGTTGTGGATCACGCCGTGCGGCTGCCCGGTGCGGTGGTTCCACGCCGCGACCAGGGTGTTGAGCTGCTTGCGCAGTTCGCGCAGCTGCTGGTGGGTGACGACCGGGCGCTCCGCGGCCGGCTTCTCCAGCAGGTCGGCCTCCTCGGCCGGCTTGGCCTTGGAGCGCTGGATCTGCCGGTGCTGGCGGCGCTGCAGCAGTATCTGCACCTGGTCCGGCTCCAGCAGGCCGGGGATGCCGAGGTACTCCTCCTCCTCCTCGGAGCCGGCGTGCGCCTGCATGCCGAACTCCTTGCCCTCGTAGAGGACCCGGTCGAAGACGGCCTCGGACTCCAGCGCCTCGAAGGCGAACTCCTCCTGCGCGCCGTCCGGTTCGTCCTGCTCGCGCTCGGCCTCGGCGAGCAGCGCGTCCTCCTCGGCGAAGAGGTCGTCGTCGCCGCGCCTGGGGCGGTCGAGGACGTGGTCGCGCTCCTCCTCCATGCCGGCGGCGAACTCCAGCAGGGTCGGGATGGTCGGCAGGAAGACGGACGCCGTCTCGCCGCGCTTGCGGGCACGCACGAAGCGGCCGACGGCCTGCGCGAAGAACAGCGGGGTGGAGATCGAGGTGGCGTAGACGCCGACGGCGAGCCGCGGCACGTCCACGCCCTCCGAGACCATGCGAACCGCGACCATCCACTTCGAGGTGCCGGCGGAGAAGTCGGAGATCCGCTGCGATGCCTCGGCCTCGTCGGAGAGGACCACGGTGGCGCCCTCGCCGGTGATCTCGCGCAGCATCTTGGCGTAGGCGCGGGCCGCGTTCTGGTCGGAGGCGATGACCAGGCCGCCCGCGTCCGGGATGCCCTTGCGCACCTCGTCGAGCCGCTTGTCCGCGGCGCGCAGCACGTTCGGCATCCATTCGCCCTCGGGGGCGAGCGCGGTGCGCCAGGCCTGGGCGATGGCGTCCTTGGTCATCGGCTCGCCGAGGCGCGCCGAGACCTCGTCGCCGGCCTTGGTCCGCCAGCGCAGGTTGCCGCTGTAGGAGAGGAAGATGACCGGGCGGACGACGTGGTCGGCGAGGGCGTTGCCGTAGCCGTAGGTGTAGTCGGCGACCGAGCGGCGCAGGCCCTCCGCGTCCGGCTCGTAGGTGACGAACGGGATCGGGTTGGTGTCCGAGCGGAACGGCGTGCCGGTAAGGGCGAGGCGGCGGGTGGCCGGCTCGAACGCCTCGAAGCAGGCCTCGCCCCAGGACTTGCTGTCGCCCGCGTGGTGGATCTCGTCCAGGATCACCAGCGTCTTGCGCTGCTCGACGCGGTTGCGGTGCAGCATCGGGTTCACGCCGACGCCGGCGTAGGTGACCACGACGCCCTGGTACTCCGGGGAGAGCCGGCCGCTGCTGTACTCCGGGTCCAGCCGGATCCCTATCCGCGCGGCGGCCTCCGCCCACTGCTTCTTCAGGTGCTCGGTCGGGGCGACGACGGTGAGCTGCTGCACGGTGTGGGTGTGCAGGAGGTAGGAGGCGAGGGTGAGGGCGAAGGTGGTCTTACCGGCGCCGGGGGTCGCCACGGCGAGGAAGTCGCGCGGCTGCTTCTCGACGTACCGCTCCAACGCGCCCTGCTGCCAGGCGCGCAGGGCGCCGGCCGTGCCCCAGGGGGCGCGGCCGGGGAAGGCCGGGGAGAGGTGGTGCGGCGCGCTCGGCGCGACGGGCGCGGCGGCCCGCTCGGCGGAGGCGGGCCCCCCGGGGTTCGGTACGGACGACGAGGAGGGAACGGCTGCGGTACTCACGGTCTCCATCGCGGTCGATCGGACAACCCGCCCAGCGTACCCGGGGCGCGCGGGCGCCCCGGGGCATCCCGCCCCGCGCCGCGGACGCGGACGGCGCGCGACGCACACGGTGGCGCCGGGTGGCGCCGGCCTTACCCGCCGCCGGCGCCCGCGCCGCAGACGGGAGCCGAGCCCACCGGAGGCGAAGGCTGCTCACGACCCCACGAACCGCTGCGCGTGTCGGGTGGCACTCAGGGGCCGCAGGGGCGGGCCCGAACCGAACGAACGCCGGAGGCGAAGGCGGGTCACGACGTCGCGAACCCCCCGAGCAACACGGCCCGCGGCCACGCCGGCGCGGGCCCGATACGGCTGAGGTTGGGGACGCCTCAGCGCCGAGGCTGGGCTTCGTAGAGCGCTTCCAGGCGCCGTGCGATGGCCTCGGGCTCGTCGATCGCCCCGGCGGCGACCTCCATGACGAGCTTGAATGCCTCGTCCTGATCGACCTCCAGCATGTCCGCGCCGTTCACGTCGAGGAACACCACCGCGGACATCCATCCGGTCCGCTTGTTCCCGTCCACGAAGGGGTGGTTGGCGACCAGGCCGTGCAACAGCGCCGCCGCCTTCTCGAAAAGGCCCGCGTAGGCCTCCACGCCGAAGACGAACGACTGCGGGCGGTTCGCGGCGGACTCCAGCAGACCGAGGTCCCGCACCCCCATCCGCCGGCCCTCGCAGGCGAGTTCCGAGAGATCGAGGATCTCCTGGACCGTCAGGTACTTCACTCCCCCAGCCTCCGCAGCAGGTCGGCGTGCCGAGCCGCGTACTTCGCGCCGAGCTGCCGGATCGTGTCACGGTCCATGGTCTCCTCCAGATACCGGTCGACGGCCTGGAGCACTATGGCGTGCATACTGCGCCCTTCGCGTTCAGCACGCTTCCGCAGCGCTTCCTGCTGGTCATCCCTGAGCCGAAGATTCATCGCCATACCAGAACGGTATCGCATGTGGTACCGGAATGGTACCGCTCAGGCGTCGTCGTGGACGCGGCGGGCGAGGGCGGTGCCGGTGAGGGCGATCGCGGCCATGACGGCGAAGATGGCGCCGAACGCGGCGCGGGGGGTGTGCGCCGCCGCGGAGGCGACGCCCGCCGCGCCCGCCGCGCCACCGCCCAGCGCGGCGAAGAGCACCCCGGCCAGGCCGACCAGCAGGACGTTCCCCAGCGAGTCGCTCATCTGCAGCGACGCCGAGTTCAGCCCGGTGTCCTCCGGCGCGGACAGCCCCAGCGTCAGCACCGACAGCGCGGAGATCAGCATGCCCATCCCCACCCCCGCGACCAGCCACGCGCAGGCCACCACCCACGCCGGGACCCCTGGCAGCAGCGCGGAGCCGGCGCCCGCGATCCCCGCCGTCGAGCACAGGAACCCGGCCTGGATCAGCCGCTCCCGGCGGTGGGCGAGCCACGGACGGCCCTGCAGCCAGGAGCCCGCCGCCCAGCTCAGCCCGCCGCTGGTGAGCGAGAGCCCGGCCCAGGTCGGCGAGAGCCCGCGCTCGGTCACCAGCATCAGCGGGATGAACGACTCCGCGGCGGCGAAAGACCCGGCCGCCACCCCGCGCAGCAGGATCACCGTCGGCAGTCCGCGCCCGGCCCGCAGCGTGCCGGCCGGCATCAGCCGCAGCACCGCCGGCACCAGCAGCGCGGCCCCCACCAGCGCCGGGGCGAGCGCGGCCCAGTCCAGCCGCTGCCCGGCGTACTGGAGCAGCCCGGCGCCCACGGCGACGGCCACCGCGAGCACGATCCGCCGCCGGTTCCACCGCCCGGGGCGGGCGCCGTCGGAGTCCGCCTCCGCGCCGGCGTCCGCCCGTGCCAGCCGCCGCAGCTGAGGCACCATCACCCCCGCCGGGAGCAGCACGATCACCGGGATGGACAGGAATACCCACCGCCAGCCCAGCTGCTCCGTGACCGTTCCCGACACCGCCGGGCCGACGATCGACGGCACCACCCACGACGCCGAGAACGCCGCGAAGACCGAGGGCCGCAGCCGCTCCGGATACGCCCGCCCGACCACCACGTACAGCGCGACGATCACCAGTCCGCCGCCCAGCCCCTGCACCGCGCGCCCGCCGACGAACACCCACATCCGCGAGGCCGTCCCGGCGATCACCAGCCCGGCCCCGAACAGCCCGATCCCCCAGCTCATCGGCGTCAGCGGCCCCCGCTGGTCGCACCACTCGCCGGAGATCACCAGGGCCAGAAGGCTCGTGGTGAAGAAGCCGGAGAAGGCGAACGCGTACAGGCCGACGCCGTGCAGCTCGCGGGCGGCCACCGGCATGGCGGTGCTCACCGCCGTCGCCTCGAAGGCGATCAGCAGCACGCAGGAGACGATCCCGAAGGTCAGCGCCCGGAAGGGCCGGCTGAGCACTCCGCCGCCCGCGTCCGGCGAGGAGCCGGGAGAGGAGCCGGGCGGGGTACCGGGAGAGGCGCCCGGCGCCGGCGCTGCCGGGCGCCCGTCGTCGCGGCGGTCCGATGCGGAGCTGGTGGTGGTCACCCGCACAACTGTAAGTGGCGTGCCGTAGATTCACCCCTGTCCGGGGACGGACCGCCGCTCCTTCCGCCGACGTAGTCCGCCCGGCCGGGGCGGTGCCCGGCCGGGCGAACCGAAGGTGGATCGAAGCCTCGGGCGAAAGGGTGACCCCCGGGGGCGCCGGGGCGCCGCGCCGCCCCGCCCGGGTGATGATCGGCCCATGGCCGAAACCCGCGCGTACTACGACTCCTACGACGGCGCGCCGCTCGCCTACCGCGTCCTCGGCGCCGGGACTCGACCGCCGCGGGCCGGCGGGCGGCCGGTGCTGCCGCTGGTCGCCCTCGCCGGCGGGCCCGGGCGGGACGCCGCCTACCTGGGCGACCTCGGCGGGCTCTCGGAGGACCGCCCGCTGGTCATCCCGGACCTGCGCGGCACCGGCGAGTCCCGCGGCTCGGCGGTCGGCTCGGACCCCGGCGCCTACGCCTTCCCCCGGCTGGCCCGGGACCTGGAAGCGCTGCGCGAGGACCTCGACCTCGACCGGATGGCGCTGTTCGGCCACTCCGCCGCGGCCACCCTCGCGCAGGCCTACGCCGCCGAGTTCCCCGGGCGCGTGTCCCATCTCGTCCTCGTCGCCCCCGGCACCCGGCTGCAGGGGCGGGCCACCCGCGACGCCGAGGAGATCTTCCGCTCCCGCTCCGGCGAGCCGTGGTACGAGGACGCGGCGGCCGCGATCGCGGCGCTCAGCCACGCCCGCGACCTGACGGAGGCGCGCGCCCTGCTGCTGCGCGCCGCCCCCGGCACCTACGGCACCTGGGGCCCGCGCCAGCGCGAGCACGCCGAGAGCGAGGCCGGCCAGCTCAACCCCGTTCCCCGCGCGGCCTTCTGGCAGGGCGTCGACGAAGTGGCCCGGCTCGACCTGCTGGAGCGGCTGGACGACGTGCGGGCGCCGGTGCTGGTCCTGACCGGCGCGCTGGACGGACTGGGCGGGACGGAAGCCGGCAGCGTCGTCTCCCGCTGCTTCCGCGACTCCCGCCACCTCGCCCTCGACGGCTGCGGCCACTACCCCTGGGTCGACCACCCCGACCTCTTCCGCCGAGCCCTCAACACCTTCCTGGACCAATATCCCGAGCCCGACCAGGACTGACGTGGGGCTGTGGCGTCGCCCACAGGGCTTCAGCCGCGCGCCTACGTGGCGTCTGCGGGGAGCAGTGGGCTTGTTGCGCAGTTCCCCGCGCCCCTTCGGGGCGCCCCCTCGGCCCGCCAGGCGGGCGCGGCCGGGGCCAGGCGCGAAGCGCCGGCCCTCAGGGGCGCGGGGCTGTGACACATGTGGCTCCTCCGCCACGCGGGCGCGACCAGCGACCTGCGGCCCGCAGCCGCCCGACCGCAGTCGCTGATACCCCGTAGGCGCAGTCCCGCGCCGCAGGCGCACGCAGCCCCGCGCCGCAGGCGCGAAACGCGCGCCCGCAGACGCTAATCAGACAGCGCGTCCTCAGCACGCAGCGGCAAACGCGTGATCGGCCGCCCCGTCGCCGCGCGGACCGCCGCAGCGATCGCCGCCGGCGCCGTCGCCGCCGGCGCCGCGCCGACCGCCTTCGCGCCGAAGGGCGCGACCACGTCCCGCTCCTCGACCAGCGCGGCCACCCGGATCTCCGGGGTGTCCAGCGCGGTCGGCAGCCGGTAGCCGCCGAAGGTGGGGTCCTCGACCACGCCGTCCGCCGTCGTCAGCTCCTCCATCAGCGCCAGGCCGAGCCCCTGGGTGACGCCGGCCTCGATCCGGGCCTTGATCTGCCCGGGGTTGAGCGCCCGGCCCACGTCCTGAGCCACCGTCACGTCCACCACCCGCACGGTCCCCAGCTCGATGTCCACGTCGACGACGGCCCGCATCGCGCAGAACGCGAGCGAGACGAAGGCGTCGCCCTGCCCGGTGGCCGGGTCGAGCGGCTCGGTGGGGTGCGGGCGGCACTGCGCGGTGGCCCACAGCTCCTTGCCCTCCAGCGCCTCGGCGACCGGCATGCCCAGCACGCCGTCGTAGGAGCTGATCCGGCCGTCGGAGATGGTCAGCAGCTCGGGCGACATGCCGAAGCGCGCCGCCAGCGGCTGGAACAGCTGGTGCCGCACCATCGTCGCGGCCCGCTCGACCGCGCCGCCGCTCACCCAGGTCTGCCTGCCGCGCGCGGAGGGTCCGGCCTCCGGCTGGTCGGTGTCGACCGGGGCGACGTAGACGTCGTCGATGCCGAGCACGTCCTGCACGATCTGCCGGGCGAGGGTGGCGAAGCCGGTGCCGGGGTCGACGGCCGAGCAGATCACCGACGCCTGGGTGCCGTTGACCCGCACCGAGGCGGTGGAGACCTCGTCGGTCCCCTCGGCGCCGAGCATGTGTGCCATGCCGAGCGCGTAGCCGATGCCGCGCCGCACCGACGCGGGCTCGCCGGCACCGTCCGGGCCGCCGGGCAGCAGCCAGGCGCTGTCCGGCTCGTCCACCGGCAGGGGCGGCAGCGGCGCGGCGCTCACCGCGTCCAGCAGGGCGCCGACCGGCGCCGGGCAGGTGACGTCCTGCCCGGTGGGCAGCGGGTCGCCGGTCTTCATGATGTTGCGGCGCCGGACCTCCAGCGGGTCCAGGTCGAGCCGGGCGGCCAGCTTGTCGAGCTGCGACTCGTGCGCGAAGCAGGACTGCAGGGCGCCCTCGGCGCGCATCCGCCCGGCCGGCGGGTTGTTGGTGCGCACCGCCCAGGCGTCCACCAGCACGTGGTCGACCTGGTACGGGCCGACGGCGAACGCGGCCGCGGCCGCCAGCGCCTCGCCGGCCGAGTCGGCGTAGGCGCCGCCGTCCAGCAGGATCTGCGCCTCGACCTTGACCAACCGGCCCTCAGCGTCGGCGTGGTGACGGTACCTCAGCAGCGCGGGCTGGCGGTGGCCGTGGGCGAGGAAGGACTCCTCGCGGGAGAGCGTCATCTTCACCGGGCGCCCGGTCCGCGCCGCCAGCAGGCCCAGCACCGCCTGGAAGCCGATGTCCTCGCGGTCTCCGGGCGCGCCCGGCACGCCGGTGACGACCAGCCGCACGCGCTCCGGCTCCAGGCCCAGCGCGGCGGCCACCCGCGCGCGGTCGCCGTGCGGGTCGGTGCTGGAGACGTGCAGTTCGACCCCGCCGTCCGGGCGCGGCACGGCCAGCCCGGACTCCGCGCCGATCGGCGCCGGGTCCTGGCGGCCGACCTGGTAGAGGCCCTCGACGATCACCTCGCCGACCGCGTCCGGGTCGCCGCGGCGCAGCGGGAGGTGCCGGAAGAGGTTGCCGTCCGGGTGCAGCGGCGGCGCCTGGAAGGACTTCTCCGGGTCGGTGACCGGCTCCAGCGGCTCGTAGTCGGCGAGGATCGCGGCGGCGGCCAGCCGGGCGGTCTCCGGGTGGTCGGCGGCGACGGCCGCGACCGCCTCCCCGTGGTGCCGCACCACGCCGTCGGCCAGCACCGGGCGGACCGAGGAGACCTCGGTGGCCGGCAGGTCCTCGGCGGTGAGCACGGCGTAGACGCCGGGGACGGCCAGCGCCGGGGCGATGTCGAGCGAGCGGATCCGGGCGTGAGCGTGCGGGGCGCGCAGCACCGCCCCCCACAGCAGGCCCTCGGCCCACAGGTCGGAGGCGTAGGGGTAGGTGCCGAGCGCCTTGGAGAGCGCGTCCGCGCGCACCGGGTCGGCGCCCAGGCCCCTTCCCGCGCCGGACTCGCCGGCGGCGTCCGCGCCGGGCCGGTCGGCGCCGCCCGGGCCGCCGCGCTGGCCGGGGATCAAGGTCGGGCCGGCCGCCGCGTCCGCGGCCGCGGGCGCCGCCGCCGCGGCGGCGGTGGTCGCGGCCGCCGGGTCGGCGGGGAGCGTGATGCCGGTCAGCGTGTGGCCGCCGAGCGCGGTGCCGGTCGCACTGCCCGGGGCGCCTTGCGGGAGCGAGGGGCCGGTCGCGCCGCCGAAGGTGTCGGAATCGGTGGTCATGCGCTGCTGTCCTCCGAGCCCGGCGCGCCGGTGCCGCCCTGCGGCTCAGGCCCGGCGGGCTGCTGCTGCTCCGTCTGCGGCTGGTGCTGCTGGGCCTGATGCGGCTGGGCTTCGTGTGGCTGGCCCTGGCCGCCCCACTCCGCCGCCTGCTGCGCGGGGTCGACGTGGCTGTACATCGGCGGGATGTGCAACTGCGGGACGGTGCCCGGGTTGCCGCCGTGGCTCTGCCGGTACGGGTCCGCCTGGTAGGGCGCGGCGTGGCCGGTCCCGTAGGGGTCGGGCGCGTAGGTGCCCGCGGCGCCCATCACCGCCTCGATCGGCCCGAACAGCGGATCGACGTGCGCGGCCTGCGGCGGCACGGTGTGCTGCTGCTGCGGGCTGTGCTGCTGGGGGGCGTGCTGCTCGGCCTGGTGCTGCTGGGCCTGGTGCTGCTGGGCCTGGTGCTGCTGGGCCTGCTGCTGGGCGGCGGGGTCCGGGTAGCCGGCGGGGTAGCCCTGCGGCGCCGAACCGTCGGCGGGGAGCTGCGGGACCTGCGGGATCTGCTGGGTGGCGTCGGGCGCCTGCTCCCCGCCGTGCTCCGGCGGCAGGTAGCCCGCGGCGTCCTGGCCCGGGTGGGCGGCCTCGGCGTAGCCGGGCTCCGGGTAGCCGGCCTGCGGGTAGCCGTAGCCGGCCTGCGCGGGGTAGCCGGACTCGGTGTAGCCGGCGTACTCCGCCGGGTAGCCCGGCTGGACCGCCTGCTGCTGCACGGCCGGGTCGGCGGCGTCCGCGGCCTGCGGGTAGCCGGGCGGCTCGTGGCCGCCGTCCCCGGCGGCGCCGGCGGCTCCGGCGGGCTCCGGCGCGCCCTCGTCGCCCGGACCGTCCAACCCCTCCGGGCCGTCGGCGCCCTCGGCCTCGTCCGTGCCCTGCGCGTCGCGGCCGGCGACCGCGCGGATCCCGGCCACGGCCGCGAAGCCGGCCGCCAGGCCGTAGCCGAGCCGGCGGCGGCGCCGGGAGCCGGAGGCCGAGGCGCCGGCGGGTCCGTCGCCCTCGTCCGCGCCGTCCTCGCCCGGCTCCTGCCGCCCGTCGCCGGACGCGGCGGCCTGCTCCTGGAAGCCGTCGTAGTCCTGCTGCCCGGGGAAGGCCGGATAGCCGCCGGCCTGCTGTCCGTCCGCCTCGTGCGGCGCGTAGCCGGCCGGGTCGAAGTCCACGGCCGGGACCTCGCCCGTCGGGTACTCGTACGCGCCGGGGTCGAACTGCCCCGCCACGAACTGCCCGGTGCCGAACTGCCCGGTGTCGAACTGGCCCGTCGCGAACTCGCCGGCCCCCGACGAGCCCGCGGCCGCCTGCCCGGTGGCGTAAGGGCCCCCCGCCGGGTCGTGCTCGCCGGAGGCGGACGCGGACGCGGACGCCGGCGCGGCGGCCTGCCCCGGCGCGGCGCCGGCCTGGGCCGCGGCGGCGATGCCCGCCGCCGCTCCGGCCACGGCGCCCGCGGCCGCCGCCGCGGAGCGCGCGGCGGCCTCCGCCGAGCGTGCCTCGTCCTGCGCCTGGGCCTCCGCCTGCGCGGCCTCCGCGGCCGCCTGCGCCTCGGCCTGGGCGCGGGCCTTCGCCGCGCCCGCCGCCTCGGCCTGGGCGCGCCGCTCGCCGGAGACCCGGCGGGCCGCCGCCAGGGCGCCCTGGTAGCCGGTGCACCGGCAGAGCGTGCCGCTCAGTGCCTGGCGGATCTCCAGGTCGGTGGGCTCGTGGTTGCGGTCGAGCAGGTCGTGCAGGGCCATCGCCAGGCCGGGCGTGCAGAAGCCGCACTGCACCGCGCCGCTCTCGGCCAGCGCCCGCTGGACGTCGCTGGGCGCGCCCTCCGCGGAGAGCCCCTCCACGGTGTGGATCTCGCTGCCCTGCGCCAGCGCCGCCGGCACCAGGCAGGCGTTCACCAGCTGGCCGTCGACCTGCACCGCGCAGGCCCCGCACTCGCCCTGCGAGCAGCCGTCCTTCGCCCCGGCCAGGCCCAGCCGCTCGCGCAGCACGTAGAGCAGGCTCTCGCCGATCCAGGCGTCCGCGACCGGCCGCTCCGCGCCGTTGACCCGCAGCGTGTAGCTCGCGCTCGGCGGCTCCTCCGCGCCCAGCGGCAGTCCGGAATCGAGGATCGAATGGTCCGTCACCGGAGCACCCTCCCAAGCGCGCGGCGGGCAAGTACCGACACCGTACGCCGCAGCCGGCGCGCGTCGGCCGGGAGGTCCCCGCCGTCCGGGGGCTCCGGGACGCAGGCCTGGGCCACGTAGTCGCCGAAGGCGCCGGCCGCCGCCGGATCCACGCTGCGCTCGCCGTCCCAGTCGACGGCGGAGGCGATCCACTGCTCGGCCTCCAGCGGCCGCAGCGGCACCGGCGCCGGACCGCCGACCGCGCAGCGCACCGCGCGGTGCCCCGGGTCGAGGACCACCGCGACCGAGGCCGGGGCCCGGCCCGGGCCGCTGCGCGGGGCCGCCTTGAGGAAGACCTGCGGGGCGTGCAGCAGCGGCACCCGGACGTGGCTGACGAGTTCGCCGCCGCGCAGCGGGTCCAGTCCGGTCAGCAGGTGGCTGACCGGGATCTCCCGGGTGCCCTCGGCGCCGGTGAGGACGAGCGTGGCCTCCAGCGCGGCGAGCACCGGCAGGGTGTCGCCGTTGGGGTGGGCCGAGACGATGTTGCCGCCGAGGGTCCCGGCGCTGCGCACCTGCGGCGGCCCGGCCGCGCGCGCGGCGGCGGCCAGCGCGGGCATCAGCGCCGCGAAGTCGGGGCGGTCCATCCGGGCGTGGGTGATGGTGGCGCCGATCAGGGCGTAGCCGTCCTGGTACTGCCAGCCGCGGAGCTCGTTGATGCGGCCGAGGCCCAGCAGCGCGGCGGGGCGCAGCCGCCCGCTGTTGACCGCGGCCATCAGATCGGTACCGCCCGCGACGGGCACCGCCGCCGGGGACGAGGCAAGCGCCTCGACGGCCTCACCCAGTGAGTCCGGCAGCATGATCGTCTGGTTCACCTGTGTCCCACCGTGCCCGCTCCGCTCGCGCCCCTCGTGGCCTCGCCGCCCGCCCCCGGCCTGCGGGCAGGCCACCGGCGGGTTCCGCGTAATCCCGTACCGTACGTGCAAAACCTGAGCAGGCGCACCCTCCCGCTCACACGTTCCCCGCGAGGTACACCGCACGTCCGCGTACGGATGTCCGGCGCGCCGCCCGGGCGGCGGGTGATCTCCAGTGTGCCGCACGCGAGTTGGTCCTCCCGCCAAGGCCCGAGGGCCGGGCGGCGCGGCGTCGCGGCGGTCAGAGGTCCGGGGGCGCGCCCTCGATCGGCCGCCCCACCACGCCCGGCCTGCGCTGCCAGGGCAGCGGGCCGTCCGCGCGGCGGTACTCCACCCCCAGAGCGTCGAGTCGCCGCAGGTGGACGGCCATGCGGCGGGCGAAGCCCGGCAGGTCGCGGTCCTCCGGCTCGGGCGGCAGCGGGGACCAGGCGACCTCGGCGAAAGCGGCCAGCCGGGGAAAGGCGTGGTAGTCCACGACGCGGGCGCCGTCCATGAACTCCGTCCACAGGCAGGCCTGAGTGCCGATCACATGCCGGGCGGCGTCCGGCTCGGCGCGCAGCCGGGGCGGAACCGGCTCGAACCGGTACACGTCCTCCAGAGTCCGGACATAGCCGACCGGGATGGGTTCGTCAGGGTCCGCGGACTCGCGGTGGTCGAGGTAGACCTGGGTCTCCGGGCACATCACCACGTCGTGGCCGGCCAGTGCGGCGGCCACCCCGCCCGCGTAGCCGCGCCAGGAGGAGACCGTGGCGCCCTCGGCCAGGCCGCCCTGGAGGATCTCGTCCCAGCCGACGAGCCGCCGGCCGCGTTCACCCAGCCAGCGGTCGAAGTGCCGGATGAACCAGGACTGCAGCTCGTCCTCGCCGGCCAGGCCGAGCTCGGCGATCCGGGCCTGGGCGGCCGGGCTCGCCTTCCACTGGTCCTTGGGGCACTCGTCGCCGCCGATGTGGACGTAGCGGGAGGGGAAGACCTCCAGCACCTCGGTGAGCACGTCCTCGTAGAAGCGCAGGGTGGCGTCCGAGGGGTTGAGGACGTTGCGGTTGATCCCCCAGTCCGTCCAGGTCCGCAGGGCGGCGGTGTCGAGGACGTCGGTGTTGCCCAGCTCCGGGTAGGCGGCGATGGCGGCCTGGGAGTGGCCGGGGATGTCGATCTCCGGGACCACCTCGATGTGCCGGGCGGCGGCGTAGGCGACGATCTCGCGCAGGTCGTCCTGGGTGTAGTAGCCGCCGTGCGGGCGGTCGTCGCGCAGGCCGCCGGCGCGGAAGCCGACCATCGAGCGGTCACGGCCGGCGCCGACCTCGGTCAGCCGGGGGTGGCGGCGGATCTCCATCCGCCAGCCCTGGTCGTCGGTGAGGTGCAGGTGCAGCACGTTGAGCTTGTGCGCGGCCAGCAGGTCGACGTAGCGCAGCACGTCGTGCTTGGGCAGGAAGTGCCGGGCGACGTCCAGCAGCACCCCGCGCCAGCGGAAGCGCGGCCGGTCGGCGATCGCGACGGCCGGCAGCTCCCAGGGCGCCCGCTCAGGCAGCGCCGCGGCGCGGAAGGCCGCCGGGGGGAGCAGCTGACGCAGCGTCTGCGCGCCGTGGAAGACCCCGGCGGCGTCCCCGCCGGTGATGCGCACGCCGGCGCGCGGGTCGACGTCGAGCCGGTACGCCTCGGGGCCGAGCGCGGCGTCGATCGCCAGCACGATCCCGGCCTCCGCGTCCCCGCTCGGGGCCGCCTCCCCGGGCGCGGGCGCCTCGCCGAACGGAAGGCCGGTGGCGGCGCCGACGGTGGCCCGCAGCCAGGCCGCGGTGCCCTCCGTGCCGGGAGCGGCCCGCACGCGCGTGCGCGCGTCCAGGCGGTACGCCCCCACCCCCGGTGTCAGTGCCACCGGAGCCGGAACCAGTGCCGTCCGGTCCTCGCCTGCCGCAGCGTCCTCGAACACCCGAGCCCTCCCCAGCCGCGCCCGCGCCGGGAGCTCACGCCCCCGGCGTTCGGCACCCTACGCGGCCGGGCCCCGGCGCGGCAGTACGCCGCCCGGCCGCCGGCCGGGCGCGCGTCGGAAGGCAGGCAGGCAGGCAGAGAGTCAGGCAGGAGGGAGCCGGTCAGTTCTTGCCGGACTTGTCCTTGCCGCCCTTGTCCTTGCCGGAGGGGTCGCCGAGACCCTCGTAGATCTCCTTGCACATCGGGCAGACCGGGTACTTCTTCGGGTCGCGGCCCGGCACCCAGACCTTGCCGCACAGGGCGACGACCGGCGATCCGGAGAGCGCGCTCTCCATGATCTTGTCCTTCTGGACGTAGTGCGCATAGCGCTCGTGGTCGCCGTCGCCGTGCGACACCTGGGGCGTCGGCTCGACCAGGGTGCCGGTGCCGAGGCCGCGCTCGGGCTCAAGAGTGCTCATACGGCCCAAGTCTAGGCGCCCGGGGCCGTCCGGCGGAGAGGGTCAGTTCATCGAGGGATCGTCCGGGTAGGTGGCGACCATGGCCAGCTCGCTGCGCTGCCGCCGCAGGACCGCCCGCCACAGGCGGTCCGGCTCCGGCGAGGAGACGTCCCCCGGCTCGCAGTCGACCACGTACCACGCGCCCTCGACCAGCTCGTTCTCCAGCTGGCCGGGCGCCCAGCCGGCGTACCCGGCGAAGACCCGCAGCGAGCCGAGCTCGGCGGCGAGCAGCTCCGGCGGCGCGTCCAGGTCGACCAGGCCGATCGCGCCGTGCACCCGGCGCCAGCCGAGCACCTCGGGCGTGGGCAGCTCGTCCGGAAGGTCGTCCTCCGCCCCGCCCGCGACGCCCGACGCCCCGCCCGCGGCGCTCGCCTCCGCAGCGGCCCCGGCGTCCGACTCGCCCGCGGCGCCCGGCAGGACCGCGATCGCCAGCGCCGAGTCCAGCGAGACCGGGCCGCCCTGGAACACCACCGGCGGCGGGCCGGCCAGCTCGGCCCAGGGCTCCAGCACCGCGGAGACCTCGACCTGGGTGGGCCGGTTGAGGACCACGCCGAGCGTGCCCTCCTCGTCGTGGTCGAGGAGCAGCACCACCGCCCGGTCGAAGTTCGGGTCGGTGAGGGCGGGCGTCGCGACGAGGAGACGGCCCGTCAGCGGGGAGGCCTCGGTCATGTCGACATGATCCCGCATCAATCCCCCGCGCGGGCCCCCGTCGGAGCACGAGAACAGGAGGAGTCGTGATTTTGCCCACACCATGGTGGAGTGGCAGGTCCGTGGCCTGGCCGTCCCCTCGCGCCCCGGGAGCGTCGTGAACAACTCAAGGAACCGGAGCAGTGGCGATTACCATCTTCAAAGGTTGCCGGGCCCGATCCGGTCCGGCGGCACCATCTGTCCCCTTCAGGATCGCGAGAACATGACCGACGACGTCCTGCTTGTACACGGCGGCACCCCCCTCGAGGGCGAGATCCGGGTCCGCGGCGCGAAGAACCTCGTGCCGAAGGCGATGGTGGCCGCCCTGCTCGGTCACGAGCCGAGCCGGCTGCGCAACGTCCCGGACATCCGCGACGTCAAGGTCGTGCGCGGGCTGCTGCAGCTGCACGGCGTGACGGTCCGCAGCGGCGACGAGCCCGGCGAGCTGGTCCTCGACCCCTCCCACGTCGAGAGCGCCAACGTCGCGGACATCGACGCCCACGCGGGCTCCTCGCGCATCCCGATCCTGTTCTGCGGCCCGCTGCTGCACCGCCTCGGCCACGCCTTCATCCCGGGCCTCGGCGGCTGCGACATCGGCGGCCGGCCGGTCGACTTCCACTTCGACGTGCTGCGCCGCTTCGGCGCGGTCATCGAGAAGCACCCGCAGGGAACGGTCCTGACGGCCCCCCAGCGGCTGCGCGGCACCAAGATCGAGCTCCCCTACCCGTCCGTCGGCGCCACCGAGCAGGTGCTGCTGACGGCCGTGCTGGCCGAGGGCGTGACGGAGCTGCGCAACGCGGCGATCGAGCCCGAGATCACCGACCTCATCTGCGTGCTGCAGAAGATGGGCGCGATCATCTCGATCGGCACCGACCGCACGATCCAGATCACCGGAGTGGACCGGCTCGGCGGCTACACCCACCGCGCCCTGCCGGACCGCCTGGAGGCGGCCTCCTGGGCCTGCGCGGCGCTGGCCACCGGCGGCGACATCTACGTCCGCAACGCCCACCAGCTGGAGATGATGACGTTCCTGAACGTCTTCCGGAAGGTCGGCGGCGCGTTCGAGGTGGACGACCACGGCATCCGCTTCTGGCACCCGGGCGGCGAGCTCAACGCCATCGCCCTGGAGACGGACGTGCACCCCGGCTTCCAGACCGACTGGCAGCAGCCGCTGGTGGTGGCGCTGACCCAGGCCACCGGGCTGTCCATCGTGCACGAGACGGTGTACGAGTCGCGGCTCGGCTTCACCTCCGCGCTCAACCAGATGGGCGCGCACATCCAGCTCTACCGCGAGTGCCTGGGCGGGACGCCGTGCCGCTTCGGCGCGCGGAACTTCCTGCACTCCGCGGTGGTCTCCGGACCGTCCAAGCTGCAGGGCGCCGACCTGGTCATCCCCGACCTGCGCGGCGGCTTCTCCTACCTGATCGCGGCGCTGGCCGCGCAGGGCACCTCGCGGGTGCACGGCATCTCGCTGATCAACCGCGGCTACGAGAACTTCCTGCAGAAGCTCGCCGACCTCGGCGCCAACGTCGAGGTCCCTGAGGGCGGCGACCTCTGAGGCCGCGCCCCCGTCATACACCGCCGCCCCGGCACCTCCTGGCGGGAGGTACCGGGGCGGCGCTGCGTCCTCGGCGGATCACTTGCCCGAGGCGGCGGCCTTCAGCTTCGAGCCCGCGGAGACCTTCACGCTGTAGCCCGCCGGGATCTGGATCGGGTCCCCGGTCTGCGGGTTGCGCGCCGTGCGCGCCGCGCGGTGGGTGCGCTCGAAGGTCAGGAAGCCGGGAATGGTGACCTTCTCGTCGCCCTTGGCGACGATGTCGCCGACGACGTCGGCGAAAGCGGCGAGGACGGCGTCCGCGTCCTTCCGCGTCACCTCGGCGCGCTCGGACAGCGCGGCCACCAGCTCACTGCGGTTCATATGTACTCCTGTGGTCTGTCGCCAACTGGCGAGAAGAAAGCGCCGTGCTCGGTTCGGTAGTGCCCCGAGCGGCGCAAACTCCTCGCCCGAGTACGAATCCTGCCCCCAGCGGGTGCGGGAATGCGAATCCGCCCACCGCCGAGGTCACACGAACAGCGCTGCCCGGGGGCGGACCCGTACGTAACTCCCGGTGAATACCTTAGTGCGGCACACCCCGCGCCCCGGACACCGGCACGCCCGGCCGTGCGGCCACGACCGGGCGGTTTCCCCCGTGCGGGGCCTGCGGCCGGCGTCCGCAGGCCCCGCACGGCGAGTCAGGGATCACGGGCAGCCCGGTCGATGCCCGCCGTGCGCCCGCCGGGCCCCGCCGGGCTCCTGCCGGCGCCCTTCGGGGGACGCCGAGGGAAGCCCCCTCCCGCAGACCCGGGCCGGCGCCGGCGGGCGCGCGGAGATCGGCCCCCGGCCGGCGCCCGAGGAGAGCCCTGGGACCGGTGGGCGAGCTTCCCGCAGACAGGGCCGGTCGGCGCCCTCCCGCGGAGGCGGGCCGGACGCCGCCGCGGTCATGGTTCAGGCGTCGGCGGGAAGGTCCGCCGGGAGCGTGGTGCTCTGGGCCTCGCCGGAGGCGACGACCGCGTCGCGGACCGCGCTGGCGACGGCCTTGGAGACCTCCGGGTGGAACACGCTCGGGATGATGTAGTTCGCGTTGAGCTGGTCCTCGCTCACCGTGGCCGCGAGCGCGCGGGCCGCCGCGATCATCATCTCGCTGTTCACCGTGCGCGACTGGGCGTCCAGCAGACCGCGGAAGACGCCCGGGAAGACCAGCACGTTGTTGATCTGGTTCGGGAAGTCGCTGCGGCCGGTCGCGACCACCGCGGCCGTCCGGCGGGCCACCGCCGGGTCGACCTCCGGGTCCGGGTTGGCCAGCGCGAAGACGATCGCCTTGTCCGCCATCGCGGCCACGTCCTGGCCGTCCAGCACGTTGGGGGCGGAGACGCCGATGAAGACGTCGGCGCCGCGCACGGCCTCCTTGAGCGTGCCGGTGACGTCCTCCGGGTTGGTGTTGTCCGCGATCCAGCGCAGCGCGGAGCCGGGCTCGCCCAGGTTCTCGCGGCCGCTGTGCACCACGCCGTGGATGTCCGCCACCACCGCGTGCTTCACCCCGGCCGCGAGCAGCAGCTTGAGGATGGCCGTGCCGGCCGCGCCGGCGCCCGACATCACCACCCGGACGTCGCCGATCTCCTTGCCGACCACCCGCAGCGCGTTGGTCAGCGCCGCGAGGACGACGATCGCCGTGCCGTGCTGGTCGTCGTGGAAGACCGGGATGTCCAGGGCCTCGCGCAGCCGCGCCTCGATCTCGAAGCAGCGCGGCGCGGAGATGTCCTCCAGGTTGATGCCGGCGAAGCCCGGGGCGATGGCCTTGACGATCGCGACGATCTCGTCGCTGTCCTGCGTGTCCAGGCACAGCGGCCAGGCGTCGATCCCGGCGAAGCGCTTGAACAGCGCGGCCTTGCCCTCCATCACCGGCAGGGCGGCCTTCGGCCCGATGTTGCCCAGACCGAGGACGGCGGAGCCGTCGGTGACCACCGCGACGGCGTTGCGCTTGATGGTCAGGCGGCGGGCGTCGTCCGGGTTCTCCGCGATCGCCAGGCAGACCCGCGCCACGCCCGGGGTGTAGACCATGGAGAGGTCGTCGCGGTTGCGGATCGGGTGCTTCGACTGCATCTCGATCTTGCCGCCGAGGTGCATGAGGAAGGTGCGGTCGGAGATCTTCCCGATCGTGATGCCGTCGATGACGTGCAGCTTCTCGACGATCTCCTGCGCCTGGGCGACGGAGGCCGCGGCGATGGTGACGTCGATCTGGAGGCGGTCGTGGCCGGACGCGGTGACGTCGAGGCCGGAGATCGATCCGCCGGAGAACTCGACCGCCGTGGTGATCTGGCTCACCGCGTTGCCGGACGCGGGGACGTCCAGCCGCACCGTGATCGAGTTGGAGACACTGGGGACCGTCGCCATCGACGCCTTCTTCCGTATACACACATCGCCCGGCAGCCCTCGAAGCCGGGCGGTATTCGATTGCCTCCGATGGTGCCACCTACCGCCGGGTACTCCGAATGCGGCCCCCCGGTGATCGATCGGGCACGGGCGCGGGCGGACGCGCCGTGAACTGCGGGGAACCGGCGGGCGTCGGCGCGGGAGGCGCGCACGGCGCTCGGGCGACGCCCACCCGGGCCGCGCCGGGGCCGCGGCGGGGCCGCCGCGCCCGCCGCGCCGCCGGAAAAGGCCGCAGGGGAATCTCGCGCACCGGGAATGGTCCTGAGTGCCGGTGGGTTACTCTGGATACGGCACCGGCTCGATCCAAGCCCCCGGGCCCAACCATAGTCGCTTCGAGCGACCACTTGCCGCGAGGCGAGCATGGCGGGTCGGTGCCACTGACCAGCGGCGAAGGGCCGGAGGTCCCCTCCTTGCGGGGGAACCTCCGGCCCTTTCCCGTTCCCGGTGGTTCCGGGCGTTCCGGGGCCGCTCAGGGGCCGGGCGCGGCTGTCAGCTCCAGGCCAGCAGCGCGGGCCGCCCCGCCGCGTCCGGCAGGTCGTACGGGCCGGAGAGCACGGTGAGCCGCTGGGTGGCCCGGGTCAGGGCGACGTAGAGCACCCGCAGCCCCGCCTCCGACTCCCCCGCGATCCCCGAGGGGTCGGCGACCACGGTGGCGTCGTACTCCAGGCCCTTCGCCTCCAGGCTGCCCAGCGCCACCGCGCGCTCGCCCAGCCCCTCCAGCCAGCCGGCCGCCCGCTCGCGGCGCTCCATCGGCACCACCAGGCCGACCGTGCCGTCGACCTCGCCGAGCAGCCGCTCGACCTCGGCGCGGGCGGCGGCGCCCAGCGTGTCGTCCTCGTCCGAGGCGGCGGTCGCGAAGCGGGGCTCGACGCCGGTCGCCCGCACCGCCGTCGGCGGCTCGGTCCCGGGCGCGGCCTTGGCCAGCACCGCCGCGGCGACCTCGGCGATCTCCTGGGGGTTGCGGTAGTTGGTGGTGAGTTCGAAGCGGCGGCGGGGCTTGCCGGCCAGCACCTCGTCCAGCGCGGCGGCGGCCTCCGCCGGGTCCGGCCAGGAGGACTGCGCCGGGTCGCCGACGATGGTCCAGGTCGCGCCGCGGCCGCGGCGGCCGACCATCCGCCACTGCATCGGCGTGAGGTCCTGCGCCTCGTCGACGATCACGTGCGCGTAGTCGGACCGCGGGGCGGAGTCGCGGCGGCGGTCCCGCTCGTACTGGCGGGACGTCCGGTCCGCGTAGGTGGTGACCTCGTCCAGGCCGGTGAGCAGGTCGAGCGGGTCGGCCTCGCGCGGGCGGCGCGGCGCGGCCGGCTCGCCGAGCAGCACGCCCAGCTCGTCCAGCAGCGCGACGTCGTGCACGGTGACCGGGCCGGCGCCGCTCGCCCGGTCCAGCCGCCGCCAGGTGCGGGCCACCAGGTCGATCTCCTCCTGGTCCAGCAGCCGCCGGGAGGCGCGGGCCAGCCGCCGCCGGTCGGCGAGCGAGGCCAGCACCTGACGCGGCGTCAGCATCGGCCACCACGCCTCCAGGAAGTCCAGGAAGCGGTCGTCGTCGGTGATCCGCTCCTCGAAGTCCTCGCGCTCGCGCTGCAGTTGCTCGCGGTCCGGGCGCGCTCCCGCACCGCGGGGACGGGAGCGCTCGGCGAGCTGCCACAGCGCGTCCACCAGCAGCCTGCGGGCGCGCGGGCGCAGCAGGTTGACCGGGGTGGTGGAGGTGCCGAAGACCGCGCGGCGCAGGGCGGACAGCGCCCGGGCGTCCAGCCGCAGCACCTCGCCCTGCGCGGTCAGCCGCAGTTCGGCGGGGGTGTCCGGACCGTCCAGGGCGGCGCGGGCGGCCCGCCGCAGCACGTGCGCCATCCGGGCGGAGCCCTTGACCCTGGCCGCCTCCGGCGCGTCGTAGGCCGCGGCCTCGACGCCGTCCACGAGCGAGCCGAGGGCACGGATGGCGACCTGCCCCTCCTCGCCCAGCGAGGGCAGCACGCCCTCGGTGTAGGAGACCAGCAGCGGGGTGGGGCTGACCACCAGGATGCCGCCCGCGTAGCGGCGGCGGTCCTGGTAGAGCAGGTAGGCGGCGCGGTGCAGGGCGACCGCGGTCTTGCCGGTGCCGGGGCCGCCCGTGACCAGGGTGGCGCCGGCCGCGGGGGCGCGGATCACCTCGTCCTGCTCGGCCTGGATGGAGGCGACGATGTCCCGCATGGAGTGCGAGCGGGCCTGGCCGAGCGCGGCCATCAGCGCGCCGTCGCCGACCACCGCCAGCTCCTCGCCGTCCAGCACCGGGCGCAGGTCGGGGCGGAGCAGGTCGTCCTCGACGCCGAGCACCTTGCGGCCGCGCGAGCGGATCACCCGGCGGCGGACCACGCGGCCCGGGTCGCGCGGGGTGGCCCGGTAGAAGGGGGCGGCGGCGGGCGCCCGCCAGTCGATGACCAGCGGGCCGTACTCGGAGTCGAGGACGCCGAGCCGGCCGATGTGCAGGGTCTCGGCGATGGCCGGGTCGGCGGGGTCGGCGGGGGTCTGCGAGGGGAGGCCGTCCTCCTCCGGGCGGTCCGGGCGCTGCAGGTCGATCCGGCCGAACAGGAAGTCCTCGAACTCGCTGGTCAGCCGCTGGATGTGGGCGCCGGCGCGATAGACCTGGGCGTCCCGCTCGGCGAGTGCGCCCGGGGTGCCGACGCTGGCGCGCTTGGCGGCGTCCTCGAGGATGAACTCGGCCTCGGCGAGTTTCTCCTCCAGGCGTAGGTACACCTGGTCCAGGTGCCGCTGCTCCACGGCGATCTCGCGCGCGCGGACGGTGTCGCCGTCGGCGGCGCGGTCGGCGTCCCCGGCTCTCGCCGGGGACACAGCGGTACCTGACTCGTGCGCGCCCATGGGCCCCCTGTCTGCGTGCTGCCGTTCGTACGACGGGGAGAGAACGATCGACCCCCCGCTCCGATTCCCCCACAAGGGGACGAAAGATCGTACGTCACACACCCCCACCAGCGCGCGAGCGCGGTACCCGGCGCGCGGGCGCGGGCGCCCACCCCACCCCGGCGAGGCGTCGGCAGCCCCCGCCCGCCCAGCCCCCGCCCCACCGAGCCCGAACGGCAGGACACGGCCCCGGACGGCAGCGACGCCGGCCCAGGCGGCCACCCGGAACGGCAGAGACGACCGGCCGAACGGGCCCCGAGCGACACCCACCCGACCGGCGCAAGCAACGCCTCCCACGCCGGCCCGGACGCCGGCCCGACACGGCCCAGGCACCAGACCGACGCCGACCCGGACGCCGACCCGAGGCGGGTCCGGGCGGCAGCCCAACGCAGCCCAGGCGACAGCGGCGCAGGCCCATGCGCAGCCCGACGCAGGCCCGCGCGACCGCCCGAACGGTACAGGCGGCCGGCCCGAACTGGTCCGAGCGGCAGCCACCCGACCGGCGCGAGCAACGACCCCACGCCGGCCCCGACGCCGGCCCGACGCAGCCCGGACGCCGACCCGAGGCAGGCCCGCACGCCGACCCGAGGCGCGGGTCCGGGCGGCAGCCCGGGGCGCACAGCCCGACTCAACGCGGGCCCGGGCGGCAACCCGCCGCAGGACCGGTCGGCAGCGCGGCGCCGCCCCAGCGGCAACCCGACGCGAGCCCCCCGCGGGAGCCCAACTCGGGCCCGACGGCAGCTGACGCGGCCCGGCGGGGACCCGGCGCAGGCCCCGAGGCAACCCAGCGCGGGCCCAGGCGGGGGGCAGCCGACGCGCCCCCGGGCGGCAACCCAGCGCAGGCGCCGGCGGCAGCCCGGCGCAGGCGTCTGCGGCAACCCGACGCAGGCGCCGGCGGCAGCCAGGTCGCAGGGGTGCCGACCCGGCGGAGGGGGGCTGATGGGCCGTCAGGAGGCCGTTGCGTGGGTGGCGCGCCCGGTGTGACTTCTATCAGGTGAAGATGCGTCAGATTTGGCGGCATTCGGAGGTGCCCGGCGCGCGCGGCCGCGGGGGCGCGCCGAGCCTGATCGCATGCGAAAGCCCTCCCTCATCCCCGCCGCGGTCGCGGCCGGCGGCGCCGTGCTCGCGATGGTCGTCGCGAGTACCGGCGGCGCCGCCTCGGCCGCCGCGACCTCGCCTTCCGACACCGTCTCGGCCTCGGCGTCGGTCTCGAACTCCACCACCGTCTCCACGTCCACGAGTTCCACCACCTCCTCGACCACCACGGTCGCCGACGCCCCGCAGAGCGGCGCCCAGAGCGACGCGCAGAGCGACGCGCAGAACGCCCCCGAGCGGACCGTGCTGGGCGGGACCACCCCGACCTGGGCCGCCGGCACCGGCCGCAGCCGCTCGGCCGCGCTCTCCGCGCAGCAGCTCGCGTCCACGGTCACCGCCCGGGTCTACCTCGCCTCCCGGGACCAGTCCGGTCTGGACGCCCTCGCCCGCGCCGTCTCCGACCCGCGCTCGAAGAGCTTCCGGCACTTCCTGTCCGCGGCCCAGGTCCGCGCGCGCTTCGCCCCGGACCCCGAGCGCACCGCTGCCGTCCGGTCCTGGCTGGCGTCCGCCGGGTTCACGGTCACCGCCGCCACCCCGGAGTACCTGGCGATCCGCGGCACCGCGGCCAGCGCGCAGACCGCCTTCGCCGCGCCGATCCGGGCCTTCTCCCACAACGGCGGCAACTACCTCGCGCCCGCGAAGGACCTGTCCGTGCCCGCCTCGGTGGCGCCCGGCGTGCTGACCGTCACCGATCTCGGGACCGCGCCGCGGGAGGTCCGCCCCGCGGACGCGCTGCCGCCGCCGGAGGACGCCTTCGTCCCGGCCGGGCCGTTCTCCTCCTACTACGGCTCCGACCCGGCGAGCGGCACTCCCACCGCCTACGGCTCGACCCGCCCCTGGGTGCTGCGCGGCTACGACGCGCGCCAGCTGCGGACCGCCTACGGCGTGGCCCCGACCGGGCTGACCGGCAAGGGCGCCACGATCGCGATCGTCGACGCCTACGACTCGCCCACCATCAAGGCCGACGCCGCCCGCTACGCCGCCGAGCACGGCGACGCCCCCTGGGGCCCCGGCCAGCTGACCCAGATCGACGACGGGCACTGGACCGACACCGAGCCGGCCTCCAGCGCCCACCCGACCGGCTGCGACGCCCGCGGCTGGTACGGCGAGCAGACCCTCGACATCGAGGCCGCGCACGGCATGGCCCCGGACGCGAACATCGTCTACCTCGGCGCCTCCAGCTGCAACGGCCCGGCCATGTCGGACGACCTGCAGAAGATCGTCGACCAGCGGCTGGCGGACATCGTCAGCTGCTCCTGGGGCAGCCTGGAGACGGACGGCTCCGCGGCCGTCGACAAGGCCTACGACGAGATCTTCGAGAAGGGCGCCGTCGAGGGCATCGGCTTCGACTTCGCCAGCGGCGACGACGGCGACGACAAGGCCGCGACCGGCACCAAGCAGGTCAGCGAGGAGCCCTCGCTGCCGTGGGTGACCGCGGTCGGCGGCACCTCGCTCGCCACGGACTCCTCCGGCGCCTACCGCTTCGAGAAGGGCTGGGGCAACAACGCCGCCTCGCTCTCCTCGGACGGCACCTCCTGGACCGCCCTGCCGGGCCACTTCTCCAGCGGCGCCGGCGGCGGGACCAGCCGGCGGATCGCCGAGCCCTGGTGGCAGCGGACGGTGGTGCCGCAGGCGCTCACCACGGCCTACGGCGGGGCGGCCCCGCACCGGGTGGTGCCGGACGTGGCCTCGCTCGCCGACCCCGACACCGGGTTCCTGGTCGGCCAGACCCAGACCTTCCCGCGCTCCCCGGTCACCCGCTACAGCGAGTACAGGATCGGCGGGACCAGCCTGGCCACCCCGCTGGTCGCCGGATTCGAGGCGCTGGCGCAGCAGGCGGAGGGCCAGCCGCTCGGCTTCGCCAACCCGCTGCTGTACGCGCACCACGGGACGGCGTGGTTCAACGACGTGACGGACTCCGGGCCCACCCTGGCCCAGGTCCGGCACGACTACGTGGACGGCGTGGACCTGATCCAGGGCATGACGACGGAGCTGGTCACCGGCGGCCGGGACTCCTCGCTGAAGGCGACCCCCGGCTACGACGACGTGACCGGCCTCGGCACCCCGACGGGCTCCCTGCTCTCGGACCTGCTGTCCTCGTCGACCACGCCCTGACGCCCCGCGGCGAGAACACGAAACGCCCCCGGCCGGGAAACCGGCCGGGGGCGTCGCGCACATGCTGATCAGTGGAGATGGCGGGAATCGAACCCGCGTCCTGTGGTACGGATCCAGGGCTTCTCCGAGCGCAGTCCGCTGTGATTTTCTCAGCCCCGGCAGTCACGCGGACAAGCTGCCGACGGGCTCAGTCACTGTTTGGTTTCCCTATCGGCCCCGTGACCGGGTCGACAGGTTGAGTTCCCTAGCTGATGCCAGGATCCGGGTCGGGAACAGCCCCGGTCTGACACCTTCAGTGCTCGCTCAGGCGGCGAGGGTGAAGGAATCGCGCTTGGAATTGGCGATTATTTTTTTGCGGTCCGTGGTTAACGAGATCATGACCGCGTTCCTCGGCTCGCTTCCCCTGGAGCGGTAGCCCCAGTCGAAACCGATCATCCCCATGTGGTGTTGTCAAACTGCGTCTTTTCAAACGGCGGGCCGATGCGGAACACCGGCTCGATGCTCATGGTACGACTCCCGCCGCACCTCCGTCCAGCGGGATACGCCCCGGTGGGCGCCGTTCACCCGCCCGTGCGGCGGCGCACGGCGGAGACCGCGCGCTCGGCCTCCCGGCGGTCCTGCTTCTCGCGCAGCGCCTGCCGCTTGTCGTGCAGCTTCTTGCCCTGGGCGAGGGCCAGGTTGAGCTTGGCCCGGCCGTCCTTGAAGTAGAGCGAGAGTGGCACCAGCGTGAAGCCCGACTCCTTCAGCTTCTGGTCCAGCTTCTGGATCTCGTACCGGTGCAGCAGCAGCTTGCGCTTGCGGCGGGCGGCGTGGTTGGTCCAGGTGCCCTGCGCGTACTCGTTGATGTGCACGTTGTGCAGCCAGGCCTCGCCGCCGGAGATCTCGGCGAAGCCGTCGACCAGCGACGCCCGCCCCTCGCGCAGCGACTTCACCTCGGTGCCGGTGAGCACCAGCCCGCACTCGTACTCGTCCAGGATGTTGTAGTCGTGGCGCGCTCTCTTGTTCTGCGCGACCAGCTTGTTCCTGGGGTCGTCCTTCTTCTTGGCCATGATCCGCTCATTCTCGCATCCGCGAGGGGGCCGCGGCACGCGCCTTTCCGCCGCCGCCCGCGGGGGCCTCGGCCGCGCGCAGGCCGTCCAGCACGGCGAGCGCGGTGCGCTCGGCCGCGGCACGGCTGTCGGACTCCGGCACGGCGACGTCCGGGGCGATGCCGCGGCCGTCCGGGGCGTAGCCGGACGGGGTCGTGTAGTGGCCGACGGTCCGCTCCACCACCGCGCCGCCGGCGAGCGTGGCGGGGGCCTGCACGGAGCCCTTGCCGAAGGTGCGCGAGCCCACGACGACGGCCCGGCCGCGGTCCTGGAGGGCGCCGGTGAGCAGTTCCCCGGCGGACATCGTGCCGCCGTCGACCAGGACCACGAGCGGGGTCGCGGTGTCGCCGCCGGGCTCGGCCGTCAGCTCCTGGGCCGGCTGCCCGGCTCCGGTGGGCCGGTAGGTGCCGACCGGGCCGCCGTCGAGGAAGGCGGAGGCGGCCTCGACGGCCTCGTTCAGCAGCCCGCCGGAGTTGCCGCGCAGGTCGAGCAGGATGCCCGCGGGGGCGGCGCCGGGGGCGGACGCGCCGGGCGCGGGCGCCGCCTCGGCCTGGTGCACGGCGGCCTGGACCTCGTCGCCGGTCTCCTGGCTGAAGGCGCTGACCGCGATCCGGGTCACGCCCGGCTCCGGGTGGTCCACCACCACGTCGTCGGCGTCCACCATGGTGCGGCGCAGCACCACCCGGCGGACGGGGGCGTGCGCGGCCGGGCCGGCGACGTCCAGGGTGACCGCGGAGCCGACCGCGCCGATCCCGCGCAGTCGCGCGACCACCTCGGTCACCGGCAGCCCGGCCACGCCGTGCCCGTCGATGGCGCGCAGCCGGTCGCCGACGGCGATCCCGGCCCGCGCGGCCGGCGCCCCGGGCTGCACGCGGTCGATGACGACGTCCCCGGAGGCCGCGCCCGACCCGCCCGACCCGCCGGAGCCGGAGGCCGAAAGACGCTCCACCCAGAGCCCGACGCCGACGTAGTCGCCGTCCATCCGCTCCTGGAGCCCGGCGTACTGCTCGGGGCTGTAGTAGGCGGCCCACCGGTCGCCGCTGCCGGCCACCCAGGCCTCGGCCTGCTCCGGGCTGAGCGCGGCGACGTCCGCGGCCGAGACGCCCGGGCCGCCGCCGGGCCGGGCCGGTGGCGTGCGGTCCCAGGCGCCGGTCGCCGCGCCGGCCGCCACCACGACGCCGAAGACCAGCGTCAGCGTGGCGCTCTGGCGGAACCGCGGAACCCGACCGGACATGCCCGCGAGTGTAGGACAACGCGATCGCCCCGGGCGCCGAAGTCACGGCGCCCGGGGCGATTCCGGTCAGGCGGTCGTCCGCTAGACCCGCAGGTACTTGCGCAGCGTGAGCAGCGCCGCGACCGCGGACATCACCACGCCGAGGACCAGGAGCAGCGGGACCACCTGGAAGAACGGACCCCAGCCGATCATCTGGAACATCGTCGTGCTGGACCCGGAGAAGAGGTGGTCGACCAGCAGCACCTTGCCGGCCGCGAGCATCAACGAGGCCAGCACCGCGCCCAGCACGGCCGCGAACGCCGCCTCCGCGATGAACGGCATCTGCACGTAGAAGTTGGACGCGCCGACCAGCCGCATGATGCCGGTCTCCCTGCGCCTGCTGAACGCGGACACCCGGACGGTGTTCACGATCAGCAGCAGCGCCACGCCGATCATCACCAGCATGACCACGAAGGCCGCCCACTGCAGTTTGCCGAGCAGGTCGAACAGCGGTTGCAGGATGGCCCGTTGGTCCACGACTTGGGCCACGCCGGTCTGCCCCGAGACCATCTGCGTGATGGTGCCGTACTGGTTCGGGTCCTTGAGCTTGACCCGCAGCGACTGCTGCATGAGGTCCGGCGTGAGGTACGCGGTCAGCGAGGAGTTCGGGTACTGCTGCTTGAAGCGGTCGTAGGCCTGCTGCTGGCTCTCCGGGTAGACCTGCTCCACCAGGGAGGACTTCAGCAGCTGGCTCTTGACCTGGGCCACCTCGGCGGCGTTGGACACCGCGCCGTGGCAGGTGGGGGTCTTGTCCTCGACGTCCACCTTGCTGCAGAAGTAGACCGAGACCTCGACCTTGTCGTACCAGTAGCCCTTCATCGAGCTGACCTGGTCGCGCATCAGAAGGGCCGCTCCCGCCAGGGCGAGCGAGAGCGCCACGCTCACGATGACCGCGATGGTCATCGTCAGATTGCGTCGCAGACCGATAGCGATCTCCGACATGACGAACTGTGCCCGCATGACTTCCTAACAGCTCTTCCGGTGACAGGTAACACGCGCGCCCGCCGGGGGCGGGCGGCGCTCAGTGCTGGTAGCCGTAGACCCCGCGGAACTGGTCGCGGACGAGGTGGCCCTGGTCCAGCTCGATGACGCGCTTGCGCATCTGGTCGACGATGGCCTGGTCGTGCGTGGCCATCAGCACGGTGGTGCCGGTGCGGTTGATCCGGTCCAGCAGCTTCATGATGCCGACCGAGTTCTGGGGGTCCAGGTTTCCGGTCGGCTCGTCCGCGATCAGCAGCATCGGGCGGTTGACGAACGCGCGGGCGATCGCCACGCGCTGCTGCTCACCACCGGACAGCTCGCCCGGCATGCGCTGCTCCTTGCCGGCCAGGCCGACCAGGTCCAGCACCTCCGGGACCACCTTGCGGATCGTCGAGGCCGGCTTGCCGATGACCTCCAGGGCGAACGCGACGTTCTGCCCGACGGTCTTGTTCGGCAGCAGCCGGAAATCCTGGAAGACCGTGCCGAGCTGGCGGCGCATGTGCGGCACCTTCCAGTTCGACAGCTTGGCGAGGTCCTTGCCCAGGACGTGGATCGCGCCGACGGACGGCCGCTCCTCGCGGAGGATCAGCCGGAGGAACGTGGACTTGCCGGAACCGGACGAGCCGACCAGGAAGACGAACTCGCCCTTCTCGATCTCGAGCGAGACGTCCTGGAGAGCCGGACGGTTCTGCTTCGGGTAGGTCTTGGAGACGTTGTCGAATCTGATCACGGCTTCATCACGGTTGGCCAGTGTAGGGGGCGGCACAGGAGGGCCGTTCCCGCGGTCGGGGGGCGCCCGGACCAGGTGGGCCCGGCGTCCCGGTTGCCAGACCATACGCGAAGCCGACTGCTCCCCGCAGTCGAGCGGCGGGAAATTCCGGCGGACAAAACGGGCAATCCCTGATATCCGCAGGAAAAAACTGTGGTGACGGCGTGCGATCCGTCACAGGATGTCATCGTGGTATACCCACCGGTAACCCGCATTCCGCGGTGGATCGCGCCCGCTCCCCACGCCCCCCGGGGACGGAACCCGGCAAGCGTGGCAGAGTGGAGAGACACGGAGGCCGGGAACCGGCGGGGAACTGCGCATCGTCCCCTTCCGTTGGCGGGTCGAAGGAGGAGTGCGCATGACATGCGACCGGCTGGTGTGTGCCAACTGCGCAGGACGGGTGAGCGAGGGGCGCTGCCCGGTGTGCCGGGCCGAGCGCCGGCGCCTGCACGAGCAGCGCGGGCTGCTCGACTCGATCTCGCCCGCGGCCCTGATCGCCCTGGTGGCCGCCCTGGTGGCCTGCGCGCTCATCATGCGGCACGCGTTCGCGTAGGCGGGCGCGCCAGGCAAGGACCTCAGGACAGAACGCGGGACCCCGCGAACGGACCCGCGAACGGACACAGCGCCGAGGGCCCCGGGCGGGCCGCTGGAATCAGCGGCTCCCGGGGCCCTCGGCGCTCGCGTGCACGGTCGGTCCGAGGGCGCGGGCGGCGTGTCAGGGCTGCGCCGCGCGGCGCGGACCGAACCGGAAGATCGCGCCGCCCATCACCAGCGCGGCACCTCCCCCGGCCAGCCAGGGCACGCTGTCCCCGGCGCCGGTCTCGGCGAGCTGCTGCCGCGGCAGCGGCTGCGCGAGCGGCGCCGAGGCCTGCCGCGCGGACGGGCTCGTGGAGGAGGCCGACGCCGAGGACGCCGAACCGGCCGCCTGCGACGCGGACGAGGACGGCGACGAAGTCGACGAGGACGACGGGGACGACGACGCGGAGGGCGACGCCGAGGCGGATGCCGCGCCGGAGGCCGCCGCCGAGCCCGAAGCCGCCGCCGAGGAGGCCGAGTCCGACGGCGAGCCCGAGACGGTCACCGAGGCCGACAGCCCCTGCGAGCCGTCCGAGGAGCCGCTCTGCGGCGTGGCCAGCGTCGTCTGGCCGCTCGGCGCGTCGCCGAGCAGGGTGTCGACCAGGCCGCCGAGGGTGTCCTGGGTCGAGGCGCCGGTCTCGTCGGAGGTGGTGGCGGCGTTCGCCACCCCCGTCATGGTCATTCCGGCGCCGCCGAGCACCAGTGCGGCGGCGGCGAACCGGGTGGTGGTCCGACCCCGCCGCCCGTGCGCGGCCTTTCTGCGGTGTTCCGACACGACCGCCCCTTTCGGCTCCCGGTGGACGCGCGTCAGCTTGCGTGGGCGGGCGTCCCGCCGTCAACAACCGAATGTCCGGAATTCCGAACGGGCGGGCGAATTGCCCGGGAAGGGCTTCACGCAACGGGCACGGCCCGCCCGCGCTGCCGCCGTATCCGGAGGAGCGGCCGAAGCGCCGGGGCGGGGGTCAGGAGGCGGTCTTCTCCTGCTGCTTGCGCCAGCGGATCCCGGCCTCGATGAAGCCGTCGATGTCGCCGTCCAGCACCGCGTGCGGGTTGCCGACCTCGAACTCCGTGCGCAGGTCCTTGACCATCTGGTAGGGGTGCAGGACGTAGGAGCGCATCTGGTTGCCCCAGGAGTTGCCGCCGTCGCCCTTGAGGGCGTCCATCCTGGCCTGCTCCTCCTGGCGGCGCCGCTCCAGCAGCTTCGCCTGGAGGACCGCCATCGCGCTGGCCTTGTTCTGGATCTGCGAGCGCTCGTTCTGGCAGGAGACCACGATGCCGGTCGGCAGGTGGGTGATGCGCACCGCCGAGTCGGTCGTGTTGACGCCCTGGCCGCCGGGGCCGGAGGAGCGGTAGACGTCGATCCGCAGCTCGGACTCGTCGATGTCGACGTGGTCGCTCTGCTCCACGACCGGGAGCACCTCGACGCCGGCGAAGGAGGTCTGCCGGCGGCCCTGGTTGTCGAACGGCGAGATCCGCACCAGGCGGTGCGTGCCCTGCTCGACCGAGAGCGTGCCGTAGGCGTAGGGCACCTTGACGGCGAAGGTCGCGGACTTGATGCCGGCCTCCTCCGCGTAGGAGGTGTCGTAGACCTCGCTGGGGTAGCCGTGGCGCTCGGCCCAGCGCAGGTACATCCGCATCAGCTGCTCGGCGAAGTCGGCGGCGTCCACACCGCCGGCCTCGGCGCGGATGTTGACCAGCGCCTCGCGGGAGTCGTACTCGCCGGAGAGGAGGGTGCGGACCTCCAGCTCGTCCACCGCCTTGCGGACGGAGGCGAGCTCCGCCTCGGCCTCGGCGCGGGTGTCCGCGTCGTCCTCGGCCTCGGCGAGCTCGAAGAGCACCCCGAGGTCCTCGACCCGGCCGCGAAGGGTCTCGACCCGCCGCAGCTCGCCCTGGAGGTGGGAGAGCCGGCCGGTGACCTTCTGCGCCTTCTCGACGTCGTCCCAGAGGTCGGGCGCGGCGGCCTGCTCCTCGAGATTCGCGATGTCGGCCCGCAACCTGTCGAGGTCGAGGACGGCCTCGATCGACCCCATGGTCTGCTCGAGGGACTTGAGCTCTTCGGAAGGATCCACTGCTGCCACGCACCAAGACTAATGCTTCGCGGCGGCGGCCCGGGCCCGGCGCCCCTCCCGCGCGCTCAGGTGGTGTGCGTGTAGCGGATCGTGCCGTCGGAGGCGCCGACGAACAGCGCCACCCCGGTGCTGTCGGTGACCGCGGCGGGCGCGGAGTCGGTGGCCGGCCCCACCGCGCCGGGCACCGGGCCGACGCGCCAGGGCCCGGTCGCCCCGCTGGTGCCGGCGGAGCGCGCGGAGACGGCCTCGTCCAGGGTGGTGGTGCCGGGCGCGAGAGCGAAGAGGTAGCAGGCGCCGCCGGGCGAGCGGACCGCGCCGACCGCCTTGTCGGCGGAGGCCAGGCCGGTGACGGTCTGCGCCGGGTGCCAGACACCGTCGAAGGCGGGCACCCGCAGCACCTGGGCGCCGCCGGCCGGGCGGACGAACACGTCGACCCGGTGCGCGTTCTGCGCGACCAGCACCGGGTCGCCGGTGATCTTCCCGGCGGTGGGCACGGTGGCCGGGGCGGACCAGACGCCGTCCTGGGAGGAGGTGGTCACCAGGTCGGTGCCGATCCGGGCGACCAGCACCACGTCCGTGCCGTCGGCGGAGACCGCGGCGGGCGCGGAGTCGTAGTGCGTGCGGCCGTCGAGCTGGCCCCAGGGCGTCCACCGCCCGTCGGAGAGCGTGCGCTGGTAGAGGAGGCCGTCGGAGCCGCGGGCGAACAGCCGCAGCCGGCTGCCGGAGAGCGGGACCGCGGCGGGCGCGCCGGAGACGTGGATGCCGGTGAGCTTGGTCCAGCTGCCGAAGCCGGCGGCGGTGTGCGTCAGGTACCAGACGGCGCCCTGGGCGTCGGTGCCGAAGACCAGGTCGGCGCCGCCGTAGCTGACGGCGCGCAGCCCGCCGCTCAGGGCGCCGGGCGGGGCGGGGGCGGTGGTCCAGGCGGCCCAGCCGGGCAGCGCGTCGGCGGTGGCCGAGGCGCCGGCGGAGGCGGTGGCCGAGGCGGCGGCGTCCTGCGCGACCGGCGCGTCCGGGCGGGCCGAGGCGGAGGCGGAGACGTCGCGCGCCACCGAGCCGGCGGACTGCGAGGAGGTGCCGTCCTGGCTGATCCCCGCGCCCCTGCTGTCACCGCTGCCGGAGGCGGCGTAGGCGGCGACCGCGCCACCGACGACCAGCGCCGCGATGGCGGCCGCGATCAGCCGGCGGCGCCGCAGCACGGTGCCGCCGGGGGGCGGGCCGGGGCGGCGGTGCCGGTGGTGGGCAGAGCCCGCGCGGTCGCCGGCCGCCGAGCTGCCGGCCCGGGCGGCGCGGCGCGCCTCCTCGACGGCGCGCTGGGCACGGGACTCCTCCGCGTAGGCGGCGAGTTCCTGGTGCGAGGGGCGGCGCAGGCTGGTGTGGGTGTCGCGGGTGGAGTCCGGGCGGCGGCCGGTCACCAGCGGGACGGCGGGGCCGCGGCGGCGCGGGCCGGAGCCTCGGCCGGTGGCGATGCCCGGGGCGGCCTCCTGGGAGTCCTCCTCCCCGGCTCGCGCGGTGTCGGCAGGCGCGCCGACGGCGGAGGCGGTGCGGCGGGCGGCCGACCCCCGGCCGGCGAGGGGGGCGCGGGCGGCGTCCGGTGCGCCGGGCTCGTCGCCGGCGGGCAGGGCGAGCGGCGGCAGGTCCGCCAGCGCGGGGAGCAGGTCCCGCAGCCGCTCGGCGAGCTCGGTGGCGCGCAGCCGGGAGGCGGGCGCCTTGGCCAGGCATTCGGACATCACCCGGGTCAGCTGCTCGGGCAGCCCGGGCAGCGGCGGGACGGACTCGGTGACGTGCCGGCGCAGCACCGCGCCGGTGTGGCCGCCGCCGAACGGCGTGAATCCGGCCAGCAGTTCGTAGAGCACGGTGGCCAGCGCGTAGATGTCGACGGCGGCGCGCGGCTCCAGGCCCTCGATGATCTCCGGCGCCAGGTAGTCGGGGGTGCCGATGATGCGGGTGGCGCGGGTGCGGCGGGGGGCGTCGACCAGCCGGGCGATGCCGAAGTCGGTGAGCTTGGCGCGGGGCGCGCCGCCGGGGCCGGCCGGGGCGGCGAGGTCGAGCAGGATGTTCTCCGGCTTGACGTCGCGGTGCACGATGCCGGCGGCGTGGGCGACGGCCAGTCCCTCGGCCACGTCGGCCACGATCGAGGCGGCGGCCTGCGGGGCGAGCGGGCCGTCCCGGTCGAGCAGGCTGCGCAGGTCGGTGCCGTGCACCAGCTCCATGACCAGGGCCAGGTCGGAGCCGTCCACGACCATGTCGTGCACGCCGACCACGCGCGGGTGGTCGAGGCTGGTGAGGGCGGTGCGCTCCTGGACGAACCGGCCGACCAGCACCTGGTCCGAGGCCAGGTCCTCGCGCAGCAGCTTGACCGCGACCGGGCCCTGCGGGCCCTCGCCGAGCCAGACAGTGCCCGCCGAGCCGCGTCCGATCACCTGGTGCACCGTGTAACGGCTGCCGATCCTGCGTGCCAAGACTGCTCCGGGAACGGGTGGAGGGCGGGTAGTGGTGGGTCAGCGACCAAAGTACGCGGGTTACCGGCGGGTTGGGGAACCCGGCACGGGCTTTGGGTACCGGAAACCGATACATCGACAAATTGCCGTGCGCGCGGGAAGGCCGGCCGATCGCACACCTGTCGCCCCGGGCACTCGGCCGGGAGACGGGCGGTCAGGGGGAAGCGTACGGGGCCCGGACGCACCGCCGGCGCCCGGAGGCCTGATGTCAAGACCCGGGCGCCGGAGGGGAGTTGAAGAACTGCGACATTGCTGCCGCACGGTCAGCCGCCGAACGAGCCGCGGACCCGGTCGAACCAGTTCGACACCTCGTGCCACCGCTGGGTCACGTCGTCCACCCAGCCGTGCAGCGGGGTGAAGTACCAGACCAGGGCGCAAATCACGACCAGCAGCACCAGCGTGCGCAGGCAGCCGCCGCCGGGGATGCCGAGCCGCGGCCGGAACAGCGGGCGCCGCGAACCGCGCGCCCGCTCGCGGTCGAGCTCGCGCTCCAGTTCGCGCTCGCGGGCGCGCTCGCGCTGGAGCTCCTGGTCGCGACGGGCGTCGTAGGCGCGCTGTTCCCGCGCCGGGTCGGGCGCGGGCCGCTGCGGCTGCTGCTGGGGCCGCTGGGACTGCTGCGTCGCCGGCGGGCGGTAGGGCGGCGGGGCGACCTGCGGGCGCTGCTGCCCGCGCGGCTGGGGCTGCGGGCGGTAGGGCGCGGGGGCGACCTGCGCGCCCTGCTCCTCGGCCGGGGCGAAGACCTGGGTCTGCTCGTTCCTGGTCCGCGCGGCGCGCAGCTGGGTCTCCCAGGGGTGGTGCGGCTCGCCGCCGGGGCCGGCCGGGCCGCCGGGCGCCGGGCCCGCAGGACCGCCCGGGCCGCCGGCGGTCGGCGGCAGGACCTGGGTGCGGTCCGCCGCGCCCGCCGGGGCCGGCCGGGCGACGTCGCCGGCGGGCGGCAGCACCTGGGTGCGGTCCTCCGCGCCGGGGAAGCCGCCGGCCGCCACCACGCCGGCCACCGACGTCGGCGCCGCCGGGTCGTAGCGGGCGCCGTCGTAGCCGTTGCCGTCGTAGCGGGTGCCCTGCGGGACGGTGGGGTCGTTCGGCCCGGCTGCCGCCGCCGCGCCCGTGCCCGGCACGGCGGCCGGGGCGGCGTCGGGGACCAGCAGCGCGCCGACCCGCTCGGCGGCGTAGATCTCCTCCGGCGTGGCGTGCACGCCGATCCCGGCCGCGACCGTGCGCAGCGCGGAGGCGAGCGCGACCGCGCTGGGCCGCTGCTCGGGCCGCTTGCGCAGGCAGCCCTCGATGACCGCCCACAGCGGCTCGGGCACCGAGGTCGGCCGGCGCGGCTCGTCGCTCAGGTGCGCGCGCAGGATGGCCAGCGGGTTGTCGCCCTCGAAGGGCTGCCGGCCGGTCACCAGTTCGTAGAGCATGATCCCGGCGCCGTAGACGTCCACGGCGGAGGTCTGCGCGAGCCCCTGCGCGGTCTCGGGGGCGACGTAGGCGGGCGTGCCGACGAACTCGTGGGTGCGGGTGACGCCCGGGGAGTCGGCGAGGCGCGCGATGCCGAAGTCGGTGAGCATCGGGTGCGTCCGCGGGCCTTCCGGGCCCTCGGTGGTGGCCAGCAGGACGTTGGCCGGCTTCAGGTCGCGGTGCACGATGCCGTCCGCGTGGCTGGCCGCGAGCGCGTCGGCGACCTCGGCCATCAGCAGGGCGCTCGCCGCCGGGCCGAGCCGGCCGTGCTCGCGCAGGTGGCGGTGCAGGTCCGGGCCGTCGATCAGGTCCATGACCAGGGCCAGCAGTTCGCCCTCCACGACCAGGTCGCGCACCCGGACGATGTTCGGATGGGTCAGCCGCAGCAGCACCGAGCGCTCGCGCAGGAAGCGCATCACCACGTCCGCGTCCGAGGCCAGCTCCTCGCGCAGCACCTTGATCGCGACCTTCTCGCCGGCCGCGCCCACCGCGCCGGGGGCCGCCGCCACGCCCGGCGCGGGGCCTGCCTCGACCGCGCCCTGGGCCTCGGGATCGGCGGCGCGCACGCGGGCGCGCCAGACGGTGCCCGTCGCGCCGCGTCCGAGCGGCTCCTCGAGCAGGTACTTGCTGCCAACCGGGCGCACTGCTGTGCTCCTCGCGGGGTTCGGGTGCTGGTCGTGGACGTTCCGTCGGCCGCCCGTTCGCGCAACTCTAGTCGGGTTCCCGGGGGGCGTCCGCCGATGTCAGGTGGATTCAGGGCCGGTTCAGGGGATGATCCCAAGATCGTCAAATCCGGCGACGGGTACGAACGGCTCTCCGCGGATGGGAAGATGCCGCGTGGAGGCTCGGGGACGGGCCGGTTCGCGGCGGGGGCACGGCGAGCCGGTGCGGGACCGGTGACCCGAGCGCAAGCACGGCGGAAGGGGCCGAGCGCAGTGCAGATCCGGCTGACCGTGGTCGGGCCGCAGGGTGGCGGCCCGGAGGGCGAGACGCGCGCCTGTGACGTGCTGGTCACCGCCCCGGACGGCACCGAGCTGGCCGCGGTGTCCGGGGCGCTGGCAGGCGCGGTGGGCGTACGCGGCGGGGTGCGAGGGGGGCGTGCCCCCACCCAGGTGCATCTGTACGCCGGGGCGCGGCGGCTGGAGGAGGGCGCCCTGCTCGGGCATCCGCCGCTGGTGGAGGGCGCGGTGCTGAGCGTGGACGGGCCCGGGCCGGAGTCCGGGCCGGTGGCCGCCAGGTTCGGCGGCGCCGGCCGCCCGTTCGACCCGGAGGTGCGGGCCGCGCTGCACGTGGCCGGGGGCCCGGACGCCGGCGGGGTGCACCTGCTGCACGCCGGGCGGGTCCTGCTCGGGCGCGCCGCCGACGCGGACGTGCCGGTGGACGACCCGGACGTCTCCCGCACCCACCTCGTGCTGGAGGTCGACGCGGACGGCGGCTGCCGGATCGCGGACGCGGGCTCCACCAACGGGACCGTACTGGAGGGGCGCCCGGTGGGCGGGGAGGCGTGCGAGCTTCCGGCGGGCGCGCTGGTCCACGTGGGTGAGTCCACGCTGCGGGTCCGCCCGCTGGCCGGCTCCCCGGCGACCGCGCCGGCGGCCCGGCCGGACGGCCGCGGGCACTTCGCGGTGCCCCCGCGGGCGGCGCACCCCGCCGACCGCGGGGGCCGCTCCCCCGCGCCGGGCACGGCGGCCACCGCGACCGGCTGGGGCACCGGCGGGCCGCGGGCGGGCGGGGTGCGGCCGGGCGCGACGTCCGGCGGAAGCCCGGGTGGGCCGCCGTCGGGCCTCTCGGCGACCGTCCCGGCCCAGGGCGGCCCCGGCGCGCGCTTGCGCGGCGCGCGCCCCGTGGACCGCCCCGCGCTCTCCGCGCGCCACCAGCCGCCCGCCGGCGCCGGTGCGGCCGGCGCCGGTGCGACCGGAGGGTCGCCGGCGTACCGCGCGGACGACCTCGACCGAACAGACCGGCAGGACGCGGCCCCGCACACGGCCCAGCACACCAGGACCACCCCGATCTCCGGCACCCCCGCCTCCCTCGTCCCCACCGGCTCCGGAGCGGGCTCCGGGGCCCCGGACGCGGACCCCGCCTCCCCCGCCGACCGCCGGGCGGGCGGCCGCGCGCGGCGGCTGCTGGCCCGCGGCCGGGACTCGCTCACCGGCCGCGTCCCCTTCCCGCTGCTCCGCCGGGACGCCGCCGCCCCCGACCGCGCCGCACCCGGCGGCGATCCCGTCGCCGGCCCGGAAGGCGCCACCGGCGCGGGCCCGGACGACGGCGCCTCGTCCCTCTCCGACGACCTGGACCGCCGCCGTCCCGACGCCGCCCAGGTGCTGCTCACCGCCCTGGCCGCCGGCCCCCGCCTGTGGGAGCGCGGCCCCGGGCACCCGGACGCGCTGGCCCTGCGGCTCGGCAGCGCCGCCGGCGTCCCGGTCACCGCGGACCTGCGCGCCGCCGGCAGCCTCGGCGTCGCCGGGCCGCGCCCGCGGCTGTCCGGCGTGGCCCGGCTGCTGGCCGCCCAGCTGGCGACCTGGCACGCCCCCTCGGCGCTGGAACTGGTGCTGGTCGCGGCGGACGCGGAGCGGCCGGCCGAGGAGCGGCTGGCCGAGTGGTCCTGGCTGTGCTGGCTGCCGCATCTGCGACCGGCCCGCGAGCAGCCCTGCCGCCTGCTCACCGCCTTCGACGCGGACCAGGCGGTGGCCCGGCTCGCCGAGCTGACCGCCCGCGCCGACGGCGACCGCCTGGGCCTGGCCGACGATCCCCCGTGCGTGCTGATCCTGGACGGCGACCCGGGCAGCGCGGAGGCCGCCGACGCGGTCGCCCGGCTGCTGGTCGCCGGCCCGGCGGCCGGCGTGCACGTGCTGGCGCTGGCCGAGCATCCGGCCGCGCTGCCCCCGGGCCTGGGCGCGCTCGCCCGGATCACCGGCGAGGTGGACACCCTGCTGGCCCTGGACGCCCCCGCGGACGTCCTCGAACCGCCGCTCCCGCCCGGCGACTTCGCGCTGGACGCGGTCTCCGCGGAGTGGGCGGAGCGGGTGGCCCGCGCGCTCGCCCCGCTGCGCGAGGGCGCGCCCGGCGCCGGACGCGAGGGCGCGGGCGCCGGTGCGGTGCTGCGCGGCCCGCTGCCCGCCACCGCCCGGCTGCTCGACCTGCTCGACCTGGAGCTGGTGACCCCCGCGAAGGTCTCCGCCCGCTGGGCCGGGCTGCCGCCCACCGCCGAGGCGGTGACTGCCGTGCTGGGCACCGCCCGGGACGGCGACTGCGCGATCGGGCTCGCGGACCCGGAGGTCACCCCGGACTGCGCCGGGCACGTCCTGATCGGCGGGCGGCCGGGCGCCGGCCGCACCGAGCTGCTGCGCACGCTGGTCGCCTCGGCGGCGGTCGCCGAGAGCCCCGACCGGCTGGAGGTCTTCGCGGTGCACGGCCGCTCCCCCAGCGACCCGGCGGAGGGGCTCACCCAGGGCCTCACGCCCTGCACCGACCTTCCGCACGTCACCGAGCTGATCCCGGCCGACGACCCGGCCCGCTCCCGCCAGGCCGCCGACCTGATCCTCGACGAACTCGCCCGCCGCGAGCGGATGTTCGAGGGCCGCGGCTTCGCCTCCTGGTACGCCGAGCACGCCCTCGCGGTGCTGCGCGGCGGCGGGACCGGGGGCGCGGCCGGGAGCGGATCCGGCGCACCGGCCGACGCGGAGGCCGTGGCGCGGCGCCCGGTCTCCCTGCCGGAGCCCGGCGGGCTGCTGGCCGTGCGGACCGCCCCGCCGCCGCGGCTGCTGGTGGTCGTGGACGACTACGACGAGGTGGTGGCCGGCGGCGTGCGCACGGCGGCGCTGGCCGAGGCGCTGGAGGAGGTGGCGCTGCGCGGCGCGCGGATCGGCGTGCACCTGGTCGCGGCGACCTCCCGGCCGGACCTGGTGGCCGGGACGGCGCTGGACGAGGCCGCGCAGCTGCGGATCGCGCTGCGCACCGACGACGCGGACGCCTCCCGGCTGCTGATCGGGGTGGACGACGCGGCGGGGCTGCCCGCCGACCGTCCCGGCCGCGCCTTCGTCCGCTACCCGGACGGCGGGGTGACGGCCTTCCAGGCGGCCCGGGTCTCCGGCCGGATTCCGCGCACGGCGACGCTGCGGCCGACCGTGGTGGCACTGGACTGGGCGGAGGCCGGCGCGCCGCCGACCCGCCGCCCGGTGCGCGAGCTGGGCAACGGCCCGACGGACCTGGCCCTGCTCGGCAGCGCCCTGGCCCGCGCAGCCGAACGCTTCGCCCCGACCCGCGTCCCCTGACCCCGCGGCCTCGGCCGCGGGGCCCCCTCCCCCACCCGGGCCGCGGCGGCCCGGGCCCCGCCTCGGCCGCGCCACCCCCTCGGCCCGCGTCCGCAGCGAACGCGGGCGAGCCGCCCGGCAGCCCCGTCGGCGCGGCCCCGGGCAGCCGCGCGGCCGGCCCGCCGGCGGTCACCCAAGGGGCCAGCGGCCATGGCCCGGGGCGTGCCCCCGCAGGCGCGTGAAGATGCCTCCGCAGCCTCCGCGCCCGGTCGGGCCGGAGCCCGAACCGGGCTGGGCCTCGGGCGGACGCAGGCCGACCCGCCGGAGGTCGCCCCGCCTGGCGAGCCCGGGGACAGCCGCGCGGGGGCCGACCGGTTGAGCCGGTCCGGGCCGGGACCCGCGCCGGGTCGGGCGGGGGTTCCGGGGGAGGCGGGTCGACCGGCCCGACGGCCCAGCCGCCCGACAGCACGCCCGAAACGTCCGGGCGCGGCCACGCGACCGCTCGCCCTGCGACCGCAGCCGGGCCGGTCGGCCCGCCGGACGGCCCAGCCGCACGCACGGCGAGCACGGGCCCGGCCACGCGACCGCGCGCCCGTCGACCGCGGCGGTCGGCCTACCCGGCCGCGGCGCTCCGTGGACGCTCGCGCCGGCGCCTGCCGGGGCGCGGCGCCCGCCGGGGCCGCGGCGCCCGCCGGGGGCGCGGCGAGGCCTGACGGGCGCGCGGGGCGGCGCTCGCGCGCCCCCGCTCAGCCCTTCACCGCGCCCGCCGTGAGCCCGGAGACGACCGCGCGGCGGAAGATGAGTACCAGGATCGCGATCGGCAGGATCGCCACCGTCGAGGCGGCGAAGATCGTCCCGTACGGCGTGACGTACTGCCCGCCGAACAGCGCGATGCCGACCGGGATCGTGCGGTACCGGTCGGAGTTGTTCAGCGTCAGCGCGATCAGGAACTCCGTCCAGGCCGCGACGAAGGTGAACACCCCGGCCGTGAACAGCCCCGGCAGCGCCTGCGGCAGGATCACCGAGACGACCGTCCGCACCGGCGAGGCGCCGTCCACCCACGCCACCTCCTCCATCTCCTTCGGGATGGACAGGAAGTAGTTGCGCAGGATCCAGATCGCGAACGGCAGGGTCAGCGCCGTGTAGGCGAGGATCAGGCCCTGGTAGCTGTTCAGCCAGCCGATGTCGCGCATCAGCAGGTACAGCGGCGCGGCCAGCGCCACCGTCGGGAACAGCGAGATCATCAGCAGCACGATCATCACGCCGGTCTTGCCGCGCACCGGCAGCCGCCCGAGCGCGTACCCGGCGAAGGTGCCCAGCCCCAGCACCAGCACGGTCGTGATCACCGCGACCACCACCGAGTTCTCGATGTAGGTCGCGAAGTGGTACTGCGAGAAGGCGTTGGAGTAGTTCGCCCCCGTCGGGCTGTGCGGGAACAGGTGCGCCGTCCCGACCTCGGGCGTGGACTTGAAGGAGGTGATCACCAGCCAGTACAGCGGCAGCGCCACGAACAGCGCGACCAGCAGCGCCGCGAGGTTGGTGCCGTTGACCCAGCGCCGCCACCCCTGCCGGCGGCGGCTCGGCCCGCTCGGCCCGCTCATATGCCCGCCTCCCCCTCGTCGACCTGCGAGCGGAAGACCCGCAGGAAGATCAGGCAGCCGATCAGCACCAGCGCCGTGGTGCTGGTGGCCACCGCCGCACCCGGCCCGAACTTCAGGTCGTTGAACATGACCCGCCAGCCCAGCACCGCCAGCGACTCGGTGGAGGTGCCCGGGCCGCCGTTGGTCAGTACGAAGGGCAGGTCGAACAGGCCGAAGGCCTGGAGGATCCGGAACATCACCGCGATCGCCAGGACCGGCCGCAGCAGCGGCAACCGGACCCGCCAGAAGATCGTCCAGGCGTTCGCGCCGTCGATCCGGGCCGCCTCGATGACGTCGCTCGGCAGCATCACCAGGCCGGCCAGCACGATGATCGCCACGAACGGGGTGGTCTTCCAGATGTCGGCGACCGCCATCGCGACCGTCGCCTCCAGCGAGGTCCCCAGCACGTTGACGTCGTGCCCGACCAGCGGGTGCAGCGCGGCGTTCAGGACGCCGTAGACGCCGTTGTAGATGTAGCCCCACAGCTCGGCGGAGATGACCGTGATCATCGCCCACGGGAGCAGCAGCAGCGCCATCATCCAGCCCCGGCCGCCCTTGAGCCGCTCCAGCACCAGCGCGACCAGCGTGCCGAGCACCATCTCCACGATCACCGTGCAGACCGTGTAGACCAGCGTGAAGTACAGCGCGTGCCGCCAGCGCGGGGCGTTGAAGACGGTGGAGTAGTTGGCGCCGGTGGTCCCCGAGAGGTGGAAGCCGCTCGCGGTCACGTCCACGTTGCTGAGCGACATGATCACGGAGAAGACGATCGGGAAGATCATCACCACCGCGACCACCAGCAGGGCCGGCGAGGCGAACAGCCAGCCCAGCCGCGCCTGCCGGCGCCGCATCACCTTGCCCGCCGCGCCCCGGCCTCCCCGGGGCGCGCGGGAGGAGCGGCCGCGCCCCGAACCGGGCGCGGCCGCGTCGACCTCAGTGGCCGTCATGGTCCCTGCTCACCCCGCCCGTCACAGGCCGCTGTTGTTCAGCGCGGACGAGATGGCCTTGTCCGCCGCCGACAGCGCGCTCGACGGGGAGGCGGAGCCGGTCAGCGCGGCGTTGATGTTGCTGTAGACGCCCTGGCTGACCTGCGCGTACTGGGCGACCTGCGAGGGCCGCGGCTGCAGCTTGTTCTTGGCCGCGATCGGGAAGGCCGGGTTGGACTTCTGCACCGCCGGGTTCGCCAGGACGCTCGCCACGGTCGGGATCTCGCCGCCCTGCTCGGCCATGATGGTCTGCGCCTGGGTGCCGCCCATCCACTTCAGGAAGGCGATCGAGGCCCCGATGTTCTTGCTGTGCGGGTTGACGTAGAGGTTCCAGCCGCCGGTGGCCGAGTAGCCGGGCGAGGACTTGCCCTGGAAGCCCGGCAGGGTGGTGATCCCGACCTTGCCCGCGATCGAGGAGCTGGCGGGCGAGTTGGCGTCGGCGAAGGCGTAGGTCCAGTTCCGCAGGAAGGCGGCCTTGCCGGAGGTGAACAGCGACTCGGACTGCTGCTCCTGGAAGGTGGTGATGGCCTGCGGCGCGACCCCGCTGGTGATCATCGAGCGCATGAAGGTCAGCGCCTGGGTGGCCGCCGGCGAGTCGATGGTCGACTTCTTGCCGTCCGCGCTGACGCTGGAGCCGCCGGCGTCCGCCAGGAACTCGGTCCAGTCGCAGGTCAGGCCCTCGTAGGAGTCCCACTGCGCGGCGTAGCCGTACTTCACCAAGCCGGCCTTCTGCAGCTGCTTGCCCTCGCTCTCCACCTGCTGCCAGGTGGTCGGCACCGGCAGGTGGGCCTTGGCCAGCAGGTCCTTGCGGTAGAAGAGGAAGGCGTTGTCGGTGAAGATCGGCACCGCCATCACCTTGCCGTTGTACTTCAGGCCGTTGACCAGGCCCGGCGAGAAGGTGTTCCAGAAGCTCGACGGCAGGTAGCCGTCCAGCGGCAGCGCCAGCCCGGCCTTGCCGAACTGCGCCGGCCAGATCACGTCGCCGTTGTAGACGTCGAAGGAGCTGGAGCCGCCGGAGATCTGGGTGGTGAGGGTGGAGCGGAAGGAGTCGGAGTCGCTCGGCGCCTGCTCCAGCTTGACCGTGATGCCCGGGTTGGCCTTCTCGAAGGCGGCTATCAGGGTCTTGCGCACGTCCGTCCCGGTCGGGCCGAACTGGTTGGCATACCAGGTGATGGTGCCCTTGGCCGGGCCCGCGCTGGGTGCGGACTGCGAGCCGCCGCCCCCGCCGCCCGAGCTGCAGGCGCTGACCGCGGCGAGCAGGGCGGTCGCGGCGCCGAGGGAGAGGAGCAGGCGGCCTGAACGTGTCGTCGTCGACATTGTTCTCCTTGTCCGGTGATCCGGTGGCCCCGTGGAGGGGGTGCGTGCGCTGCCGTGTGCCGATCCGGTGACGGTTCGTCAGACCCCTTCTCTCCACCCCCCGCCGCTCCCATGCCGACGTCCCGCCGCTGGTCGGACGGACGCTGAGTCTCACCCCGGCCTGACGGATCGTCAAGAAGGCAAACGGACACGGAGGCACAACCCTGCGATATCGCTGCGCGTGCCGCCAGGTCAGGGCGTGCGGGCACGGAAACGCGCGCGGCGCGCCCCCTCGCCGTGGAGGGAGCGCGCCGCGCGCGGGGCGCCGGTCGCCGGGCCGCGGCCCGGACTCAGCGCAGGGAGCCGGTCCGCAGCAGGGTGCGGATCACCCGCATCGCCACCGACAGGTTCGCCAGGTCGAAGGTGTCCGAACCCCTTATGTCGTCGAGCGTGGCCCGGGTCCGGGCGACCAGCGTGGCGTTCTGCTTCTCCCAGGCCAGGTAGCGGGCCTCCGGGGAATCGCCGTCGGCGCCGCAGCCGAGCACGTCCCCGGTGAGCGCCGCGTGCGCCGCGAAGAGGTCCTCGCGGATCGCGGCGCGGGCCATCGACTCCCAGCGGTTGGTGCGCGGCAGGGCGCTGATCCGGTCCAGCAGTTCGGTGATGCCGAGCCGGTCCGCCAGGTCGTAGTAGACCTCGGCGACCTCCAGCACGCCCTGCTCGCGGTGGTCGGCGGTCTGCACCACGTCCAGCGCCGGGAAGGCGGAGGACAGGCCGGCGACCCGCACCGCCAGCTCCTCCGGCACGCCGGCCGCGGTCAGCTCGTCCCGGATGCCCTCGAACCAGGCGAGGTCCGCGCCGCGGACCAGTTCCGGCAGCTTCTCCCAGACCTGGCCGACCCGGTCCCGGAAGACCTCCACGGTCTCGGCCATGTCCAGCGGCTGGCGGCGGTTGTTGAGCAGCCAGCGGGTGGCGCGCTCGACCAGCCGGCGCGAGTGCAGCCGCATCCGGGTCTGCACCTCGGCCGGGACCTTGTTGTCCAGCTCCTCGATCGCCGCCCAGATCTCCTCCAGGCCGAAGACCGCGCGGGCCGCCGCGTGCGAGCGCAGCACCTCCGCGTAGGAGGCGCCGGTCTCCTCCGCCAGCCGGAAGGCGAAGGAGCTGCCGCCGTGGTTGACGGCCTGGTTGACCAGCACCGTGGTGATGATCTCGCGGCGCAGCGCGTGCGCCTCGACCTGCTCCGGGAACCGCGTCACCAGCGGGTCCGGGAAGTAGTGGTGCAGCAGGTCGCGCAGGTAGGGGTCGTCCGGCAGGTCGGTGCCGAGGATCTCGTCGGCCAGGGTGATCTTGACGTAGGCCATCAGCACGGCCATCTCGGGCTGGGTGAGCCCGCGGCCCTGGGCCATGCGCTCCTTCATCTGCCGCTCGGTGGGCAGGAACTCCAGCGCCCGGTCGAGGTGGCCCTCACGGGACAGCTTGCGCATCAGCCGGCTGTGCACGCCGGCCATCGAGGAGGCCTGCGCCATCGAGTTGGCCAGCGCGGTGTTCTGCGCGTAGTTGTTGCGCAGCACGTGCGCGCCGACCGCGTCGGTCATCTCGGCGAGCAGGGAGTTGCGCTGCTTGACCGTCAGGTCGCCGTCGTGGACCACCCGGTTGAGCAGGATCTTGATGTTCACCTCGTGGTCCGAGGTGTCCACGCCCGCCGAGTTGTCCAGCGCGTCCGTGTTGACCTTGCCGCCGGTGCCGTCCGGGCCGCCGCTGAGCGCGAACTCGATCCGGCCGAGCTGGGTCAGGCCCAGGTTGCCGCCCTCGCCGACGACCTTCACCCGCAGCTCGCGGCCGTCCACCCGGATGGCGTCGTTGGCCTTGTCGCCGGCGTCGGCGTGGGACTCGGTGGAGGCCTTGACGTAGGTGCCGATGCCGCCGTTCCACAGCAGGTCGACCGGGGCGAGCAGGATCGCCTTCATCAGCTCGGCCGGGGTCATCCGCGCGGTGCCGTCGGCCAGGCCGAGCGCCGCCCGCATCTGCGGGGTGATCTGGATCGACTTGGCGCTGCGCGGGAAGACGCCGCCGCCCGCCGAGATCAGCTTGCGGTCGTAGTCGTCCCAGGAGCTGCGCGGCAGCTCGAACAGCCGCCGCCGCTCCGCGTAGGAGGCGGCCGCGTCGGGCTCGGGGTCGATGAAGATGTGCCGGTGGTCGAAGGCGGCGACCAGCCGGATGTGCTCGCTCAGCAGCATCCCGTTGCCGAACACGTCGCCGGACATGTCGCCGACGCCGACCACGGTGAAGTCCTCGGCCTGGGTGTCGTGGCCCAGCTCGCGGAAGTGCCGCTTCACGGACTCCCAGGCGCCGCGGGCGGTGATGCCCATGCCCTTGTGGTCGTAGCCGCGGGAGCCTCCGGAGGCGAAGGCGTCGCCGAGCCAGTAGCCGTAGGAGACGGCGACCTCGTTGGCGATGTCGGAGAAGCTGGCGGTGCCCTTGTCGGCGGCGACGACCAGGTAGGTGTCGTCGCCGTCGTGCCGCACCACGTCCTTCGGCGGCTCGACCCGCTGCGTGCCGTCGGCGTCGGTCACCAGGTTGTCGGTGACGTCCAGCAGGCCGGATATGAGGGTGCGGTAGCAGGCGATGCCCTCGGCCAGCCAGGCGTCCCGGTCGACGGGCGGATCGGGCAGCCGCTTGCCGACGAAGCCGCCCTTGGAGCCGACGGGGACGATCACCGTGTTCTTCACCATCTGCGCCTTGACCAGGCCCAGGATCTCGGTGCGGAAGTCCTCGCG